>ERZ1090864.77-NODE-77-length-49436-cov-7.283550_pt1 | contig 49436 bp, 46 predicted proteins | sample MGYA00478479_ERZ1090864 | MGnify/ENA primary metagenome ERZ1090864 (study PRJEB33644, sample SAMEA5815743) | chicken gut metagenome | biome: Chicken; feature: Gastrointestinal Tract; material: Caecum | place: Ireland | collected 2019-01-01 | study: A study of the...
AAACGCTGGAAACACCAGTGTTTTCAAGGGGTATAGAAATTTTAACTGAGAAATTCCAATTTCCTTTATCTGACTGGTGTCGATTTTACGGATTTTGTGCTGCTGGCCCGCAAAGCCGCGGGAAAAACAGAGGAGACCCTTTACATCCTGCCCAAAGACCCGATGAAAGAGCGCTGGACAGGCCGCCGTCCTTTCCCAGAAGAAGTACAAAAACAGTCCGGCATTTCGGATATCCGCACGGTCGATGCTTTCCTGGAGGATTTTCACCGCGCCGCAAATTCCGGACAATACGACACGCTTTGGCTGGATTTGTTCCAGGAACGTGCTGGGGAAGCCGCGGATGAAGCACACCGCTTCGCCGCAAGGGCCGCATCTTATTACCCGTTTTTGCAGGTTCGCAACCTGCTGCCGCAGCTTAAGCGCCAGCGTACCTTTAAACAGCCCTGCGAGATTGCCGCAATGCAGAAAGCTGTGGAGGTTACAAAAGCGGGCATCCTGGCGATGATGAGGGCCTCCCACCCCGGCATGTACGAATATGAATATAAAGCGGAATTTGATTATGCACTGTCGAAAGCGGGTGTCCTCACGCCGGCCTTTCCATCGATCATTTCTGCAGGCCAGAACAACTTCTGCATTCATTACTACAGCTATACCGGTCAGGCCCAGGATGGCGACATGATTCTCAATGACGTGGGGGCCTGGTGGGACAATGAAGTCAACGATGTCTCCCGTGGTTGGCCATGCAATGGCAAGTTTACCAAGGCGCAGGCCGCCCTGTATACCTGTGCTTATCAGACAAGGAGTATATGTTTGCGACGATCAAGCCCGGCATGCCGATGGCTTCTGTGGATGAGACGGCCCACCGCTTCTGCTGTGAACAGCTCAAAAAGCTTGGTCTGCTGCAGTCCTATGATGAAATTGGCAAGTATATGTGGCACGGTGGTGCGCACCATATCGGCTATGACGTCCATGACGTGGTGGATATGTCGCATCCTGTGGCGCCGGGCATGGTGTTCTGTGTGGATATCGGCATTTACTGCGAGGAGTGGGGCATCGGCTTCCGTCTGGAGGACGATTGCCTGGTGACGGAAAACGGCTGTGTCAATCTAACGGCATCCATTCCGCGTTCGATTGAGGATATTGAAGCCGTTATGCGCAGGGCGTAGGGAAGCTGCAACGCCGTGAGCTGCCTGTCCGAGCTTTCCCGGTGGCGCTTGGCAGTCCCTTTGAGACAGGTATGAAAGTACGAATAACACGACGTATTCAAAAACAGATCGATACATGCCTGAGAGGATGCGTATCTGTTTTTGGGAGCACAGGCATATGCGAGCTGCCATGATATAAATGAGACAAGGGGCTAGCCCGCAAGGGCTGGCCTCTTCATTTGTTAACGGCGGTCAATGAGAAAATTAACGGCGCGCTTGCAACAGGAAGCGTTCGCCGAAGACATGTCCGCTGTGAGATGGAATCGGAAGAAATCCGTATACCGGAACGAGGCGTTTCGAGGGCAGGGCTTTGGGCCGGCGAATGGGAATCGCATGGCCGGTAGATGGCACTGCCAGACAGAAAGAAGTCCAATTTCCGCGTGAACGCTTGACAATCGGCCCAGATTGTGGGATGCTATAAGCAGAAAATATGTTCGACTGGAGGCGGGCATATGCGCACGATCCTGCATGTGGATATGAACAATTTTTATGCGTCTGTGGAGTGCCTGTATGATCCCTCTCTGCGCGGCAAGCCGATTGCGGTGGCGGGCGATGCCGAAATGCGCCGGGGCATCGTGCTGGCAAAAAGCAATGAGGCAAAGCGCTGCGGCGTCAAGACCGGGGACTTGCAGTGGGAGGCCAGGCGCAAGTGTCCGCAGATTCTGTTTGTGCCGCCGCACTTTGAGCGCTACGAGAAGTACTCCAAGCTTTCCCGCGCCATTTACACGGACTATACCGACCAGGTGGAGCCCTTCAGTCTCGACGAATGCTGGCTGGACGTGACAGGCAGCGATTTGCTTTTTGGAGACGGTCGGTCAATCGCAGACCAGATTCGTGCCCGCGTTCGCCGGGAACTGGGCCTGACGGTTTCCGTCGGCGTGTCCTTCAACAAAATTTTTGCTAAGCTCGGCAGCGACCTGAAAAAACCGGATGCCACCACGGTGATCCCTTATGAGCACTTCCAGGAAATTGTCTGGCCGCTGCCGGTGGGCGACCTGCTGTTTGCGGGCCCCTCCACCGTGCAGGCGCTCGCGCGCTGCGGCGTGCGCACCATTGGTGATCTGGCGCGACAGCCACGGGAAATGCTCAAAGGCTGGCTGGGTTCTATGGGCGAAACGCTCTGGCGGTACGCCAACGGCCTGGAAGATGCGCCGGTCGCGCGTCTGGATGCCGTGCATACGGTCAAGTCGATCGGCAACAGCACGACTACGCCGCGCGATCTTTACAAGCTGGAAGAGGTGCGTGTCATTCTATATTTGTTGGCGGAAAGCGTGGCGCAGCGGCTGCGGGCCAAGCATTTCCGCTGTGGCACTGTCCAGCTTTCTGTGCGGTATGCAGATATGACAGCCTGCTCGCGCCAGGCGACGCTGCGCCGCCCGGCCAATGATTCCGAAACGCTTTTTGCACAGGCTTTCTCACTGTTTCAGGCGCTTCCTTCCCGCGGCCGCCCGGTCAACAACCTCGGAATTCACACAACAAAACTGATTCCGGATAGCCAGGTGCAGCTGTCTCTTTTGCCGGAGGAACAGCGGGACGCGCGCCGTGAAACGCTCGAAAAAGCACTGGATGGCATTCGGGACCGCTTTGGCCGGGAAAGCGTGCAGCGCGGCATTTTGATAGGCAATGATACCCTTGCACAATTGCGCCCGCGCTCCCGCGACCAGATCTCGAAATAAACCGAATGCGGTTATTTTTGCTGCATGCAAATTTTTGTATTAAAACGGCAGAATTCGAGTTGCTATTTTTACAAAATGGGCGTATACTCAAAAGAAAACGGCAAAGGAGAATCGCCAGTGGCACGTAGAAAAAAAGAAGAAAATATGACGTATGAGGAACGCCTGGCATGGATCGATGAGCAGATTGTTGCGCACAAAGAGGCAGTTTCGGATTTGAAGAAAAAACGCAAGGCGTTAGAGGCCGAACAACAGGAAGCTGCGATGGAGGAAATTATGACCTTTATCCAGCAATCCGGGAAAACCCCGACCGAGTTTTTGCAGCAGTTGAAAACCGAACAGGAATAATCCCGCCGAACCGCCGCATTGGCACCTGCTTTTGATCAGGCGGCGCGGGTCAAAAAATGTATGCCTTCGTATGAAAATGAAACAGCCATGGCGGTTGCCTGCGCGTGCGCCATGGCTTATTTTCTGCATTTGGAGAGGAGCTAGTTGGTGAGAGCGTGCTTATTTGTCGGCCTTGGCGGAGCGGCCGGCGCGGTTTTACGGTATTTATTCAGTCTCATTCCGGTCAAAAGCCAGTTCCCGATTCTGACACTTTTGACGAATCTGATTGGTGCGGTGGTCATCGGCTGCATCGCGGCAGCAGCAGCGCTGGTGCCCGGATTTCCGGCCAATCTGGTCTTGTTTTTAAAGACAGGTTTGTGCGGCGGTTTTACAACCTTTTCCACGTTTTCGCTGGAAACCATGACGCTCTTTCAGGAGAAGCACGTTCCCATGGGAATTGCTTATGCGGTGGTGAGCGTTTTGGTTTGCCTTGTGGGCGTCTGGATCGGCCAAACGGTGATGGGCGCCGTCCTCCGGCAAACAGCCGGTTAAAAAATGGAGTTTTCGGTTCCATGGAAAACGCGCGTTGTATACGCGCTTTTTTTGACCTATTTGACAGCAATGGCTTTTCAGATCCGGGTCGTCAAAGGAGTGCAGGATGTCCATACGGCGTGTCCGGCTTTTTGGGAAAATTCACGGATGATTATCCGCGGACAAGCCGAAAGGAATTTGCGGGAATGAAATCCAAATGATGCGGCCGGGAAAACTTTTCTGAAAATCAAACCCAGCATTTTTGATGGCACTTGCAAAAGCGGAGAAAACCCGCTATACTAAGAAAAAATTGAATCGGAACGGACAAGTGAACGGATGGTTTATCCGTGAGAGGGAATCAGGTGCAAAACCTGAGCGGTCCGGCCACTGTAAGCGGAAAGCTTTCCTGCAACCCCATTGCACTCCAATATGCGAGAAGGGCAGGAACGCGTTTGATCCGTGAGCCAGGAGACCTGCTTGTTCCAGCAGATGCGCTTCCGCAGAAAGCATAGGCATCTCAATGAAAGTATGGCGATTGGGGCTATGCTTTTTTTGGTGTGCTCATTTTCTTCCTTGCGTTTGCGTGGCTGCAGCTTCCGCAGTCTTTTCAAGGGGGAAATCAATATGAAAAAGCAAGCCACCCATCTTTTGGCGCTGGTGACCGCGTTTGCCGTCTCGGTCACGGCGGCTGCCTGTAAAAGCAACACGGCAGCCTCTTTGGCCGCGACTTCTGCACAGCCATCAACTGCCACAAGCAAAATTGCAGACAGTGCATCCACCGGATTCCCATTTACACTGGTCACACAGGACAATGAGACGGTCACCTTTGACCATGTGCCCCAGCGCGTGTTGAGTACCAATCCCAACACAGGCGAGGAACTGATGGCCCTGGGTCTGGGCGACAAGATCATCGTCACCTGCTACAACACTGAGCACGTGGCCGACCAGTGGCGGAAAGAGTATGAATCTAAGCCGGTCATTGCAGAAAAATATCCCTCGCTGGAGACGGTTTTGAATCTGAATCCGGACTTTATCTATGGCAGAAGTTCGGCCTTCGGCAACCGGGACAGCAGCATCGCCACGCACAAAAAGCTACAGGAAAATGGCATCATGTCCTTGGCGTCCATTGAGGGATATAAAACTGGCTGCGATGTGGAGGATGTGTATCAAGATTTCTATAATCTCGGGCGCATCTTCCAAGTTGAGGACAAGGCAAACCAGATCGTGGAGGATATGAAGCGGAAAATTGCAGCGGTCGAGGAAAAGGTCAATGGCGCGCCTGCAGTCAAGGTATTTGATTTCGATTCGGAACAAGATGGAGGTGCTTATACGCCGGGGAACAACTTCACCTCCAAATTGATTCGCCATGCGGGCGGGGTCAACATCTTCGAAAATCTCGAAAAAACATGGAACACCGTCAGCTGGGAGGCGGTTGTGGAGGCAAACCCGGACATTATCGTGATCAACGATTATGGCGATACCACGGCTGAGCAGAAAAAGGCATTCCTGAAAAGCAACCAGGCGCTGGCAAACGTCAATGCCATCAAGAACGACCGGTTCCTTGTCATTACGTTGCCGGAGGTTTTCGCCAGCGCACGCGTGCCGGAAACCATCGAGAAATTCGCGAGGGCTTTCCATCCAGACGCGTTTGCACAGTAAGCCATGAAGCGTTTATGCAACTGGTTGCGGACACACGTCTTTGCGGCCTGTCTGGGTTTGGCGGCTATTCTGTTGGTCACGGTGGCGTTGGCTGTTTCAATCGGGCCGGTGATGATTCCCTTTTCCGAGGTGTGGCGCGTTCTATTTCACAACCTGTTCGGGGTGGGAGATATTTCGGATATTCCGGCCAATACTCAAAATATTGTCTGGCATCTGCGTGTGCCGCGCGTGCTGATGGGCGCACTGGTCGGCCTGAGTTTGACGCTTTCCGGGATTGCAATGCAATCGTTTACGAAAAACCCGCTGGCAAGCCCCTATGTATTGGGTATTTCTTCGGGAGCGTCCTTTGGCGCCGTGCTCGCAATCACCACGGGCGCATTGGCCTTTTTGGGCGCTTATGCGCTGCAAGTTGGCGCATTCGCGGGCGCAATGGCTTCGATTCTGATCGTCTATGGTATGGCGAAAAGCGGCAGAGCCGTGGCGCCGATTAAGTTGGTGCTGGTTGGTATGGCGGTTTCTGCCCTGTTCAGCGCTTTTTCCAATTTTCTGGTATATAAAGCGCCGGTCGAAAGCAAGGTTAAAGAAGTAACTTTCTGGATGCTGGGGAGCATCGCTAGCGCGGAGTGGAAGGATCTGATTCCATTGGCTGTGCTGGCGGTGCCGGGGTCCATCGTGCTGTACGCCCTGTCCAATTCCCTCAATGCACTTTTGATGGGTGAGAGCAGCGCGATTACGCTAGGGGTTTCTGTCAATGCGGTGCGCACGGTCACGGTGTTCCTTTCGGCCATTCTGACTGGCGCCGCAGTGGCGTCCTCCGGGTGCATCGGCTTTATCGGGCTGGTGGTGCCGCACATTACGCGTGCGGTGGTCGGCGCAGATCACCGCAAGGTTATTCCGATTGCCTCCTTTTTGGGCGCGATCTTCCTGATTTGGGTGGATGTTGGAGCGCGCATGCTCGACATTCCCAGCGAGATTCCCATTGGGATTATCACCGCCATGGTGGGCGCGCCTTTCTTCCTCTGGATGATGAAGGCACGCAGGTACGCCTTTGGCGGCAGTTCATGAGGAGGCATCCCTATGCTGCAAGTGAAAAATCTGCATTATCGGGCAGGACAACAAGAAATTCTGCACGGCATTTCCCTGCACGTGGACAGCGAGGAATTCGTTGGCATTATCGGTCCCAATGGCAGCGGTAAATCGACGCTGCTGAAAACCATTTATAAGTTTCTACAGCCTTCCGCCGGAGAGATTGAGCTCAATGGTGCCTCCCTGCTGCAAATGCAGAACCGTCAGATGGCGCAGGAGATGGCCGTCGTCGCGCAGGAAAACGACGCAAATTTTGATTTCTTGGTGGAGGAAGTCGTACAGATGGGCCGCTATCCCCGTAAAAAACGAATGGAGGCAGCTAACCGAGAGGATGCGAACATCGTCGCCCATGCATTGGAACAGGTGGAGATGATCGACTTTGCGCAGCGGAGCTTCCTGAGCCTTTCGGGCGGAGAAAAGCAGCGAGTGCTCATTGCCCGCGCGCTGGCGCAGCAGACGGAGATGATTGTCCTCGATGAGCCGACGAATCATCTGGATATCGGCGCACAAATCAAAACGCTGCGGCTTTTGAAACACTCCGGTAAGACGATCCTGGCTGTGCTACACGACCTGACGCTGGCGGCCCGGTTTTGCGACCGGCTGTATGCGCTTTATCAGGGGCGGCTGTATGCGCAGGGAACGCCGAAGCAGATCATTACACCGGAGTTACTCTGGAAGTTATACCGGGCAAAAGCAGAGGTATTTGACCGAAACGGACGGCTATGTATCGAGTTTTTGTGAGCCATAGTTCTTTTCCCAATAGGAGCAGGGGCCCACGCGTCAAAAAACAAAAAGCCGGATGGGCAATGGAATTCCCAAAATTCCATCGCGCGTCCGGCTTTTTTGCATCTATGAATTGCCTAACAGCAAACGGGGCAAATTATTCGGCGGCGCACAGGCAAAAAGGATGCCCGGCCGGGTCGATCATGGTCGTGAAATGCGGCCCGCCGAACTGTTCCTTTGCCTTTTTGGCGCCGAGCGATTCGGCATATGCCACAGCGGCCGGCACATCCGGTACCTGAAAATCAAAATGCATCTGTTTCTGTTGCTGCCCCGGCTGCTCCGGCCATACAGGTGGAAGATAGGGCAGGATATTATCGCCCTTTTCCTGCATGAACAGGAAACGCTGCGTGCCGTCCGGGCTTGTCAGCGACGGATGCCCCCACAACTCCTTACGTTCCCAGCCCAGCAGCGCTTCATAAAAGATGCACAGGGCATCTTCGTCCGGGCAGTCAATCGTGATATTTGAAAAACGAATTCCTTCTATCATCTTCAAGATCCTCCTTTGCCAGTTTCCGCTTCATGTGAATACACCTGTATACCGGTAGCATACCACAATGCTGCAAAAGAATCAAGAACAAATGTTCTTAAATGCGACAAAACAACCGCCCGCAAACCGAGGGGATCGTCGGTCGCGGGCGGTTGTGAAAGAAGATCAGGCGCCGGCCAGGCGCTTGCCGGTGACTTGATGATAAATGGCAGGGATCGCCTTGCAAAGGGCAAACATCATGAGAATCTCAATCGGAAGCAGGATCATATTTTTGACAAAGCTGACCGGGAACAGCGCCCAAAATCCCTGTCCATAGAAGATCGTTTTCCATACCATATTCATGCCTAGGTTGCAGATGAAGGTGACCAACACCTTGGCAAAAATAATGCGCGGCAGCTTGACCGGACGGTGGTACAAGAATACGCCATAAATCAGGCCGCCAGCCATCGCAGTCAGTAGGAAGCCGGGAAAATAGGCGCCCACTGGATGCAGCAGATAGCCGATGATGTCGCCAAGCCCGGCGGTGACCATGGCCATGACGGGGCCGAACAAAAGGCCCGTGAGGACGGTGGTCAGAAAACCAAAGGTCACGCGTGAGTCCGGCGTGATATAAACGCCGAAGCTGCTGATCGCAATTTTCAGTGCAAGCAGCAGCGCCGCAATTGTCAGGGACGGCAGATGCTTGAATTCCGCGGCGGAATCCCGAAAAAGGGCGCGCGGGGTGGACTGGAACGGTGTTCGCATAAAAAATACCTCCATAATCTTTGCAGCGCGCAGAAGCACCGGCAATCCGGCGCCTGTTGCTGCATAGCCAGGAGGTATGCAGCAGCGGGATGCGGAAACCATACCGCAAGTGGGAACAATCTCCACTTTTCGTCCCGCCGACAACTCCCCGTTCGGCGGGCACTTGACGCATCGTTTCCTACTCTGCTGGCTGTATTCGAATAGTGCCATTATAGCACGAATTTTGCAAAAAGCAACCCATTCACAGCCGTGCGGCCTTGTCTGTGCAGATGCATTTCTGCCCTTGCTTTTTGGTTGTGCTTCTGGTATTCTAAATTAAGAATTTTTACTGATTTAAGGAGGGGGACTATCCATGCTGCACATCGGATGTCATCTGTCGTCATCCGGCGGCTATCTGCACATGGGGCAGCAGGCGCAAACGCTCGGCGCAGATACGTTTCAGTTTTTTACGCGCAACCCGCGCGGCAGCCGGGCCAAGCCCTTTGACGCGGACGATGCAGCGGCGCTGTGCGATTTTTTGCGGGCAAATCAGTTTGCCCCGATTATAGCGCACGCGCCGTATACGCTCAATCCTTGTTCGGCAAAGCCGGAGGTACGGGAATTTGCCCGCCAGACCATGGCCGACGACCTTGACCGGCTGGCGCATCTGCCGGATGCATGCTATAATTTTCATCCCGGCAGCCACACGGGCCAGGGCGTAGAAGCAGGGATCGCGCAGATCATCGATGCGCTCGATGCAGTTTGCACGCCGGCGCATCCCACGACGATTTTATTGGAGACCATGGCGGGCAAGGGAACGGAGGTCGGCGGCCGTTTTGAGGAGCTGCGCGCCATCCTGGATGGGGTGCGGGATTCCAGCAATCTGGGCGTGTGCTTGGACACCTGCCACGTGCATGATGCGGGATATGACCTTGTGCATGACCTCGATGGCGTGCTGACGGAATTTGACCGCGTGATCGGGCTTGAGCGATTGAAGGCTGTGCATCTCAATGACAGCAAAAATCCGCTGGGAAGCCACAAGGACCGCCATGAAAAAATCGGCGAAGGTGATCTGGGGCTGGAGGCCTGCCTGCGGATTGTCAGCCATCCGGCGCTGCGGGATCTGCCGTTTGTGCTGGAGACGCCCAACGATCTTTCCGGCTACGCCCGTGAAATCGCCCTGCTCAGACAAGGGGTTGAGGCAGGCTGAAACCTACCTGGAACGGCATATAGACGAAGGTCCAATCCTTCTCTGGCTGTTCCTGGGTTTTTAAGCCTCCGATAACAGCTTGGCCACCTCGTTTTTTGATACCAAAATGCCATCCCGCGACCCGGCCAAACGATTGCCCGTCCGATAGCTTGGCACGGCAAATAGACCCAGTTCGTCCCAGGCCAGCCGGTTGTTTTCTACCACTGCCGCGGCGTACTGCCGCGCTTGCAGGGCTTTGTAGACGGCCTTCCTGTCTCCACCGCATGCGGCTGCCAGATCGGCCAGCACCTGCGGGTCGTCAATGTGCATCCGCTTTTCAAAATAGGCTTGGAACACAAGCCGGTGAAAACGGATCAGATCCCCGCCTTGGTCTTGCAGGCAGAGCATAGCCTGCGCGGCCACGTCGCTGTGGATGGGTGCATATTCCGGCCGCGGATGGGCTTCGCATGGTTTCCAGTCGACCTGCACTTCCGGGTAATCCGGCAGCATGTCCAGAAACGCCAGAATCCCGCGGCAGCAATACGGGCATACATAGTCAAAAAATGCTTGAACAATTTTGGGCATATCCGTTGCCTCCTTCTCGAATTGCTTTGCCACACGCCCGCTTTTGCTGGTGCGGCACTTGTGGACCGAAAATCCGCTTTCGCGCTCCATGCAGATATTGATTTGTCTATGACAAGCAGTATATCCCGTTTGCCGGGAAAATGCAACGATTGCCCGCACATCCAAACCGCGCTTTACAAATCCGCGGCTTGCCTCTATACTGAAACAGGAAAAAGGTTTTTGAGAAGGAAAGAGGGAAACGTACATGATTACCATTTACCAGGGCCGCTTGCAAAAAGTGATCGCGCATATGCAAGAACTTGGCCTGCCGCAGATTTTGGTGACAAACACCGCGTCGGTCTATTATTTGACCGGGCTATGGGTGGAACCGATGGAGCGGATGATGGCGCTGCTGGTTTGCGAAGATGGCGCTTGTTCGCTGTTTGGCAACGCATTGTTTGGATTTACCCCTGGCGGTGATGCGGCGCTGTATGTCCATACGGATGCGGATGACCCGCTGCGCGATTTGACACGCGTTGTACGCCCCGGCGTGCTGGGCATTGACAAAACATGGCCGAGCAAATTTTTGATCCAATTGATGGCACAGCGACCGGACCTCACGCTGCGCCTGGGCAGTGCGCCGGTGGATCTGGCCCGCATGTGCAAGGATGCGGAGGAGATTGCCGCCCTGCGCCGCGCCTCTGCCATCAACGACGCAGTGATGGAGGCATCCCTTGATGCCATCCATGCCGGCGCGACGGAGGCGGAGCTGGCGGCTGAGGTCGAGCGGCAGTACCGCCTGCATGGCGCGCAGAGACCGCCGGAGGGGATCATCGTCTCTTTTGGCGCGAATTGCGCGGACCCGCACCACGGCCCCTCAAACGACGTCCTGCAGCCGGGCGACAGCATGGTGTTTGACATCTATACGCCTGTGCAGCAGTACTGGTGCGACATGACCCGCACGGTGTTTTACCAGACAGCCAGCGAAGAACAGCGCCGCGTGTATGCGCTGGTGCGCGAAGCAAACTGCGCGGCCGAGGCAGCCATCCGCCCGGGCATGCAGATGTGCGAGATCGATGCCGTGGCGCGCCGCGTCATCACAAAGGGCGGCTATGGGCCGCAGTTTACGCACCGGCTCGGCCATGGCGTGGGCATCGACTGCCATGAGCCGCCGGATAACAGCGCCTCCGACCACACAGTCGCACGGCCAGGCATGGTCTTTTCCGTAGAGCCGGGCGTCTATCTGCCGGGAAAATTTGGCGTGCGCGTTGAAGACTTGGTACTGGTGACGGAGACAGGCTGCGAGGTGCTCAACAAGTACACAAAAGAAATGCAGATCCGATAAGAAAAACTGCTACATAAGGTGAAGTCAAAATGTTATATCATTCTGAATAATGATGAATGATGAGATGGCGCGTTTATCAAACTGTCAAACGTTCCGGCGTTGTGGACAAGCGTTACAAAAACGTTTGTCTACAACTAGCTTTCCTCCTTTGATGACAGCGGCTGGCGGCAAATGGTGCCAGATCGCATGGTATACATCTTCATCTTGCAGAATAACAAGATCGGCGTCTCCGCCAACTCGCAGAACATGGTTTTTAAGCCCCAGGACGCGCGCTGCCGAGGTCGTGACCATATCATATAATGCTTCCATATCCTGAAAGCTTGTCATCCACAAGAGGTGGCTAGCCAGGAAAGCCACTTGTAGCATGTTGCATTCGCCGTAGGGATAATAGGCATCCGCAATATCGTCCTGGCCAAGACCGACGGGAAGCCCTGCGCGAAGCAAATCCTTTACACGCAGATGCAGGGGACCTGTGTGAGGGTCTGTCACAAAACCGATGCCAGCGCGGCGGACCAGTTCGGTCAGTTTGCAAAAATAGTTTTCCGGGTAGAGCGCCATTGCCCGGCAATGCTGGGCGGTGACACGTCCCTGCCAGCCCATCTCGATCACTTTTTTACACAGCATTTCCAGCGTCCGTTCTTCGGCGTCATTCACATCATCCAACAGCATGGAAATGTCTTTATCGTACTCGGCGGCCAGTTGGCAGACGGCATCGATATGCGCCTGTTCATCCTCTTTGGTATATTCGATCCAGGGAATGCCGCCGCACACATCAGCACCCATTTGCAACGCTTCTTCCATAAGAGCAAGCGTACCCGGCTCGCGGATCAGTCCATCCTGCGGGAATGCTACGACCTGCAGGTCCACTTTGCCGGCATACTCCTCCTTAGCTTGTAGCACGGCGGCAATCCCTTCCAGCTTACCTTTGCTGTCCACGTCAGCAAAGGCTCTGATGTGGGTCACGCCATGTTTTACGGCAAGATCACAAGCCTGACGGACATTCTCAATGATCCAATGCCGGTCGTATTGTGTTTTGAACTCCGAAGCGCTGCGAATGGAATCCAGAGCATTGCTCATGCCGTTTTGCTGGTATTCTTCCAGTGCCTTCTGTCCAGCCCGCTCCAGGGTATATACCTTGCAAAGGTGAAGATGTCCATTGACAAAGGATTCTGTTACAAGATGACCGTCCGCATCGATCTCTTGTGTTCCGCCCCCTGGAAGCTCGTGTTCGATTGCTGCGATACTGCTTCCTTGCATTCCGATTTCAAACAATTCGCTGCCCCGGCCTCTGAGCCGGGCATTTTTGATTTTTATATCATACATGACCTATTTCCCTCGAAAAACAAATTTATTCATGCCCTGCACAGTAGCCTGGATTATCGGCCCGGACACCAGCACAGTGATGACAGTGCAGATACCGAAGCTGCCGCCCAGCAAAACACCTGCAACGACCATCACAACATCCAGCACCATCCGAACGATTTTGACGGGCCATCCGTTTTTCCCGGCCAGAGAAAATGTAAGCGCCTCATACGAACCGCGGCCGAGATTGGCCGATGCGTATATCCCGGTTCCAAATGCGAACAGGGCGATGCCGATACACATAATCAAGAAATTCAACCAGACAAACTGGCTGTACCGCTGCATTCCGCTGAATATCTCCACAAAACCACTGTACACCACCTGGTACAGAATGGTGCCAATGTGAATCTGCGACCTGTCATAAAACCACACAAACACGATCATGACCACCGCTACCACAAAAGAAGTCATGCCGATACTCATTCCAGTGGTCCGCGAAACGCCCTGCCACAAAACAGCCAGAGTGGCGCTGCCGAATCCTGCGTACATAGCGAGCGTGATTCCATAGGCGGAAATGATTGAACCAAGAAGGATTACCGCGATTTTGACAAGCCAATTTTTCTTACTCATGACAGCACTCCTTCAAATTGCTTCCGGATGGCCAGACAGACAGCTCCTTTCGCAGGGAGGGGATCCGGCTGGAAGCTCTTCGAAGCAATTCCTGGCTGACTTGCTCGGCGTAAGCACTTTTTTGAGCCTCGTTGATTCGGAGTAGGCGTCCCTTCTCAACAACGATCTCCCCGTTGACCACAACAGTGTCCACCATACGGGCGTCCCCGCTGAGTACAATACAGTCAACCGGATCATTGCGACCGCCTGCATAAGAGAGAGAACTCCAGTCAAGCAGCGCTAGGTCGGCAGCCTTGCCCGGTGCCAGAATACCAATATCCTGCCTTCCCAGCGCCTTGGCACCGCCGGCAGTCGCCATGTATAAAATGTCCCCGGCGGTGCAGGGATTATCTTCGTGCGTCAGGCGATTCAACAGATAGGCGACCCGCATTTCCTCCATCATATTGGAAGAATTGCTGCTGGCGGCCCCATCTACACCAAGGCCGATGCGCTCCACACCGGCGTCCATCAGGTTGCGGACCTGGCAGGAGCCGGAACTGAGGTACATGTTTGAGATGGGGCAGCTCACAACACCAGTTCCTGTCTCCGCCAATGTTTGAACGTCCCGTTCGTCCAGATGGATACAGTGCGCATAGTAAAAGCGGCGGCCCAAAAGATCATGTTGCCGGAACCATTCCACCGGCGTACACCCAAAATGCTCCTGCGTATAGTTGTATTCGTTCTGACTCTCGGCAAGATGCCCGTGTACCATAACATCGTGCTTTTCCGCAAAATCAATCGTCGCACGCAAAATTTCTTCTGTATCGTACTGGGCGATGCTGGGACCGATCCCGACCCGGCACATGGAAAACTCGCCGGGATCATGATACAGTTTTACAAGCCGTTCAGCATCCGCCAAAACTTGTTCCGCAGTTTCTGCCATCTCCACAGGGACAACTTCACTGGGAACAGAGTGATAGGAACGAATCGGGTGAAATCGAATTCCCAGTTCCTGTGCCGCTTGTATTTCCGCATCGACCAGGCCAGACACTCCCGCCGGATGAGGATACCACAAATCGTTGGATGTGGTGCATCCAGTTTTTAAACAGTCACCCAAGCTGACATAAGCGCCGGCTAAAGCCACTTCGCTTTGCAAGTCTTTGTAAATCTCATACATAACGGTGAGCCAAGGCTCAAGTTTCAGCCCCTGTATTGCCTTAAAATTGCGGATAAGCGATTGCCAGGTGTGCATGTGGGCGTTCACAAACCCTGGCAGCAAAATTTTCCCTGCCGCATCCAGGATGCGGCTAAAAAGAAGGCCCTGAGATTCATATTTAGATTTCAGGTTTGTTCCAATCTCTCGAATCGCATGGCCCTCCCACACAAGATCGGCGTGGTGGTACCGGGTTCTGTTTTCATCCATCGTGAGAATCCAATCGGCATTTTCAATCAGCACACGCCGCGCTGCAGTATTGTTTTTTTTAGGCATATTACATTCCCTCCCTTCATAATCCCAAAGCCGATAGCCGGCACAGTGGTAAGGCTGCGCCGGCTATCATTGATTCGCCGATTATCCGATGCGGATGATATAATCGGCTTTGCGCGCTGCCGGTTCGCCGGGTTTCTCTGCGGGATAACCCAAGGCCACAGCGCCTACGCCGCGCAGGGACTCCGGCAGATTCCATTCCCGAAGCAGGGCCTTTCCCCCTTCGCTGTCAAAGATTTCCCGTTCGCGGTGAACCCACACGGTCCCTAGACCCAGGGCGTGGGCGGCCAGCATGATGTTTTCCAGCACGCAGCTGCCGTCCTCCACAAAGGTGTTGGATGCGCCGTTTGCCAAAACCAGCACCACAACGGGCGCTCCGTAATAGGGGTCCGTACTGCCGCCCATCACCTGCGCATTCAGCTCGGCGATCCGCTGGCGGTACTTCGGGTCCGTGATTGCCACAATGGTGGGAGACTGGCGGCCACCGCCGGTGGGAGCATAGGTTCCCGCCTCCAAAACGGCGTCCAGCAGGTCAGCAGGCACAGGGTCGGCTTTGTAAGACCGGACACTGCGGCGGGTTTTGATAAGGGTTAAAACACTGTTTTCCATTTGTACAACCTCCATTACGGGGATTTTCCCGGAATTCAGGTAACAAAAAAGCCGCACGGCTATCGCATAGGATAGCTTGTGTGGCAAAAAGATGACCGGAATCCGGAAAAGTCCACTTGAATTTTACGCACACATTGTATCTCACGTCTCAAAGGTTGTCAAGAGATACGCAATGAGAAAAATGTTATAGAACAAATTTGGCGGCTAAACTTAAAGTTTGACATGCCAGCTCTTTAATGAGGTTCTGTGTAAACTCCATTTTCGGGTGGAGAACAGAGCAAAATTTTGTAGGATGGCAGCAAGCCGATCGAGCCGCCGCCCTGTCAAGAAGATAACCCGTGAGGGATTCGGGTTCGGCATACGCTCCGCGAAAAACACAGCCAATTGTGCGTAAATCCGGCCCCAATCCCGCCCACGGCCGGTCCACTTTTTTGTAATGTCAATCATGGCCAGATACAGCATCTTCAGCAGGTTGTCGTCGGTGGGGGAAACAGACTTTGGCCTTGGTCACCTTGTGCAGCTGGCGATTAAAGCCTTCAATGGCGTTGGTCGTACAGATCAGACGCCGCACCTCCTGCGGGTATTTGAAATAGGTGCTGAGGTTGGCCCAGTTTTCCAGCCGGGATTGGTGGAGAGGAGGGTCTTGTGCCAGTGTTATCCAAAGGCGTCAATTGCGGTTTGACATGAGAATATTTTCCAAACGCCAAGACATCATCGGTCGGTCAGGCGCGTATATCCAAGCGCGGGCCGACAAACTTAATCTACATCTACGCAAATTTTGGAATTATCACTTTCCTTATGGGGCCTTTTTCGAATTCACTGTATTTCATTTATCAATTCGAAACCTTCGTTTGTAATTTGCTACGGAAAAATAATTTTGCAGCAGGCCTTTTGGTTGCCGCTAAGTGTGACGACCAGTGAAATTATCCAAAAAGTTGGTACTTTTGCACGTTTGTCATATGATTGCATTGACAGTGCTGTGCAAATATGGTAATCTAAAACAAATCGGATTTTGTCGATTTTTTCGTTTTCAGGCGCCGTGGAAAACGAGGCGAATAGCCAGTGGCGCCGCCAGGCAGGCGGCCAGGTCGCCCGTCAAGGCGGCTGGCAGCGTGTGGCGGGTCCTCTTGATGCCAACAGCGCCGTAATAGACGGCAATGCAGTAAAGCGCTGTTTCGGTGCTGCCCGCGAGCACAGAGGCCACGCGTCCAGTGAAGCTGTCCGGTCCGTACTGCTGTAGGATCTGCGCAAGGATGGCGTTGGAACCGCTGCCGGAGACCGGCTTCATCAAAACTAACGGTACAACGCCGGCGGGCAGGCCCAGTGCATCTGCCAATGGGTGCAATATTTGCGCCAGCAGGTCCAGCGCACCGGAAGCGGAGAGCATGGTCACAGCTGTCATCAGCCCGACCAGGGTGGGCAGGATGGAGATGGCAGTGCGCAGCCCCTCCTTCGCGCCGCCGGTGAAGGCGTCGAAGACCGGGACGCGCCGAAATAAGCAGAACAGCAGGATTGCGGCGACCGCCAGTGGAACGGTCCAGATGCCCAGTTGTTCCATCACGCTGCCCCCTTTTTTCTGCGGATTTCCAGGAGCTTTGCCGTGCAGACCGCGGCCAGGAGCCCTGCCACGGAAGTTAACCAGATGGCTGGCAGAATATCGAAGGGCTGCGCTGCGCCGTATTTGGCCCGAACAGTCCCCAAAAAAGTCGGCACAATCTGAAGGGAGGCGGTGTTCAACACCACAAACAGAACCATGGCGTTGTCCGCAATGCCGGCAGGCGCGTCGCTTTCCCGCTGGAGCGCCTGCATGGCGGCCAGTCCCAGCGGTGTGGCGGCATTGCCGAGGCCGAGTAAGTTGGCGGTCAGATTCATGCAAATCGCGCCCAGAGCGGGCGAATCGCGCCGCAAGCGCGGAAACAGCCGCCGCAGCAATGGCGATAGTATTCGCGCAAGCACGCGGGTCAAGCCGCCTTGCTCTGCTGCATGCAGCAGGCCGGTCCAGAAGCAGAGCATCCCCAGCGTGGCAAGGCACAGCTCCACAGCGCTGCCTGCGCCTTGCAGGACAGCTGCGGAAAGCGACTCCATCCGCCCTGTGCTGGCGGCACAGACAATGCTAGTAAGCATCAGTATTACCCAGATCCAATTGAGCATATCCATCCCCCCAGATTGATAGATATGTGAAAATTGTACGTTAGATGCCAAAAAATGTCCGCAGATGTATAAATAAAGATTGACTTTTTTTGTCATAACCAGTATTATGATGGTACGGGGATAAACAAACATATTTGCAAAGGAAGGATGTAAGAAATGAAATCGACGGGAATTATGCGGAAAGTGGACGAACTTGGCCGCATTGTGTTGCCGAAGGAACTGCGCAAAGCACTGGACATCAAGGAAAAGGACCCGCTTGAAATTTTTGTTGGGGAGAGCGGAGAAATCATTTTACGCAAGTATCAGCCGGCCTGCATTTTCTGCAACGGCATGGACGGCATCATCACTTTCAAGGGACATAACGTCTGTCGCAATTGCATGGAAAAGCTCGCCCGCCACTTGCAGGACGAAGACTGAGAAGCGCCGCGCCGTTTTTCCATACAGGAGGACCTGCCCGTCAGTCGACGGGATAGGCCCTTTTTTTGTGCCATTTTCTGGTGAGCAGCGTAAAATTTTTATATCATTACAGAACGGGTCTTGCAAAGAGCTTTATGGCATATTAATATATATATTTAGAAAATAGTAAAATTTTGGAGATTCACGGGGCGAAATCCGGCTTGAGCGGAACAGCGCGATCAGCCTGGAAAAACGGGAAAAAGGCGCCTGATGGCAAAGCATCCAACTTCCAGGAACCTGTTTTGATTTACGCGGGGGCTCCGGCTTCGAGAAAGGGGAGAACCAAATAAGATGCAAGTCTTTGTGGATGCGGTGGGGCAGGTCCTGAGAGTGGTGGACGGCTATGTCTGGGGGCCGGTGATGGTGGCGCTGCTGGTTGGCACAGGCGTGTTCCTGACGATTCGGCTCAAGTTTCTGCCATGGAGAAACCTGGGCTATGCGCTGCACATGGTATTTGGCAAAGAATCCCGGAAGAAGAGTGCCAATGGCGACATATCGCCGTTTTCTGCGCTGATGACTGCGCTGGCCGCGACCATCGGTACAGGAAACATTGTGGGCGTTGCCACGGCCATGGTGTCTGGCGGACCGGGTGCTCTTGTCTGGATGTGGATTTCCGCGCTGTTTGGATTGACCACCAAATACAGTGAGTGCATGCTCGCTGTGAAATACCGCGAGAAGAACGAAAAGGGCGAGATGTGCGGCGGCCCGATGTATACAATGAAAAATGCCTTTAAGCGGCACAAAAAATTCGGCCTGGTGCTGGGCACGCTGTTTGCGGTCTTTGCGCTGCTGGCCTCTTTTGGCGTGGGCAACATCACACAGGCCAATTCCATTTCCACAGCGTTTGAGAACACTTTTGGCGTGCCGACATGGGTGGTGGGCCTGATTATCACGGTGCTGGCGTTCATCATTCTGATGGGCGGCATTAAGTCGATCTCCCGCGTTTCCTCTGTGTTGGTGCCGGTTATGGCTGTCTTTTATGTGGCGGCTGGGATTGCCTGTATTTTTATTAATATTCAAAATGTGCCGGCGGGTCTGGCCGAAATCGTGCACATGGCCTTTTCGCCAACCGCTGTCAGCGGCGGTATTGCGGGCACCATCGTCGCGTCCATGATGGATGCCGTAAAATACGGCTCCGCACGCGGCGTATTTTCCAATGAGGCGGGCCTCGGCTCCGCGGCTATCACAGCGGCTGCGGCCACCACCACGCGCCCGGCCAAGCAAGGGTACATTAACATGACCGGGACCTTTTTTGATACGCTCGTCGTCTGCTCGATCACAGGTCTGGTGATCGCGTCCTCGGGCATCTTAGGCATGACGGACGCAAACGGCGACTTGGTCACCGGCTCCAACTTGACGATCGTCGCCTTCCGCAACGCCTTTGCAAAGATTGGCGGAGCGGCCTTTGGCCAGCTCGGCGCTTATATTGTCACAATCAGCATCGCCCTGTTCGCTTTTTCTACCATCATCGGCTGGGAATATCACGGCGAAAAGGCGCTGGAGTTTTTAATCCCAAAGCAGGGCGCCTGCATCGCTTACCGCGTGATTTTTGCGCTGGTTTCGTTCATCGGCGCAACCACAACCTTGCAGATTGTCTGGGACTTTTCGGACATTGCCAATGCACTGATGGCGATCCCGAACCTGATTAGTTTGCTGCTTCTCAGCGGCGTCATCGCAAAGGAGGTCTTTGATTTCCAGGAGGATACTCTTACGCCGGGGCGTCTGGCGCGAAAGGCCGCACGCCTGCGCAAGCGCTCCTGAGTGACGGATTGGGCTTTTTGCATCCAATTTTAGCATATCTGCGTCAAAAATTGTGGGATTCTTTCCGGTGCCCCTTGCAAATTTCGGAATTTCGGTATAATATACAAATAGCACGAAGCAACAACTTTGCGTAGCTCGGAAAGGGGCAATTATTTTGAAAATATTGGTCATCAATGCAGGGAGTTCTTCTCTGAAATATCAACTGCTCGACATGAAAGATGAAAAGGTCCTTGCAAAGGGCAACTGCGAACGTATTGGCGAGGAAGAATCCCTCTTCCATTACAAGACAGCGGACGGCCAGAAAAAGGACGAGACCCTGACGATGAAGACGCACGTGGATGCGCTGCATCAGGTCGTGAAGGCACTGACAGACCCGAAGATGGGCGCGGTCAAGAACAAAAAGGAAATCGACGCAATCGGCCACCGTGTGGCGCAGGGCGGCGCATTGTTCTCCAAGTCCGTCCATATTACCCCGGACGCGGAGGCAAAGATCGAGAGCCTGATCCCTCTGGCGCCACTGCACAATGGCCCTGAGCTCGACGGCATCCGCGCCTGCAAAGAAGTGTTTGGCCCGGATGTGCCGCAGGTCGCTGTGTTTGACACCAGCTTCCACGCCACCATGCCGCCGAAGGCATATCTCTATGCCATTCCCTACCGCTACTATGAAAAGTATAAGATCCGCCGCTATGGCTTCCACGGAACAAGCCATCGCTATGTCAGCCGCAAGTGCGCCAGTCTGATGGGCCGCCCGATCGACTCTTTGAAGATGATTACCTGCCACATCGGCAACGGCTCCTCCATTGCGGCCATCCGCCATGGCCGCGTCATCGACACCAGCATGGGCCTGACCCCGTTGGACGGCTTCATGATGGGCACGCGCTGCGGCTCTCTGGATCCGTCCATCGTGACCTACCTGATGAAGGAAGAGAATCTGACGCCTGAGCAGATGGACCATATTCTCAATGAGCAATCTGGTATGCTGGGTATTTCCGAGATTTCCAGCGATGACCGCGATATCATGAAGGCGGAAATCGAGGGCAATCCCCGCGCCGTCCTCACCCATGAGATGCTGGTGTATCAGATCGTGAAATTCATCGGCGCTTATACGGCTGCCCTGGGCGGTCTGGACTGCTTGGTCTTTACCGCAGGCATCGGCGAAAACCAGGTCTCGCTGCGCCAGAACATCTGCCGCAGCCTGTTCTATATGGGCATTGAAGTCGACGATGCGCGCAACCACGAGATGGTCGGCGGTAAGGCCGGTGAGATCAGTTCCGAACGCAGCCGGATCCCCGTTTGGGTTGTTCCGACAAACGAGGAACTGCTGATTGCACGCGATACGCAGGATATCGTGAGACGCCTGCAGTATGCGATGACAGAGGACAAGACGGTCGTGGATCCGCTGGATGTCTGATTGATCGTCCTGCCCGCGTACATTTTGTATTTTTGAAACAGCACAAGGTGCGTGCGCTATGCACAGCCTTGTGCTGTTTTTGTTGTGCGCCCGGCACGGGCAAGGACTAGGCGGTGAAAGACTGCTGCGATCCCGGCGCAGGAAACGCTAGCCGAAGGCAAGGGTGCCCGCCGCGAGACGGAATCCGAAGGAAGCCGGCTGTCAGAGGTGAGGAACCTCTGACAGGCAAACTCCCGAACCGACGAATAGGAATCACATAGAAGGCCGTACAGGAACGGACGAGTGTGCGTCACAACATGAAGTCCAATGCTGTCCAAATTCCGTGCGGTAAATGTGGCGGTTACGCGGGAGGAAAGTTCTTGTCCTTACCGGGGAGATCTTTCGGAGTGAAGCGGCGGGCAGTGTCTGATATTCCGTTTTTTCATGAAGTCCATACGTCGGATAAACTTGATGCTCTTCTCCCGGCGGCGGACGTTTTGATAGCGGCACTTCCGCAGACGGAAAATACAATATCAATGCTCAATGGGCGGCGCCTGCGTCTAATGAAGAGAGGCGAATATCTGGTCAATATAGGGCGTGGGAGCGCTGTGGATACAAATGCGCTTACCAAGGCACTCAGGCGGAGGGAACTGGCAGGCGCGGCCCTTGACGTGACCTACCCGGAACCATTGCCTAAGGGCCATCCGCTTTGGACGATGGAGAATGTGGTCATTACGCCCCATATTTCCGGTAACTATGATGTCCCAGAGACGCTGGAACGGATCGTAGAGATCGCAGAGGAGAATTTGAGAAGGTTTTATGGAGGTCGGCCTTTGCTCAATCAGGTGGACAGAAAAACAGGATACTGTATATGAAAACCGATGGGTAGAGACATAAAATTGAAACAGCTGGCGTTTTGGGCCAGGGCATCCTTCAAAGCCGAATGTGAGCAAGACGGTCCATAGTTTGGAAGCGGAACCGGGCAGTTCGCTGCTTGAGGGGTGCGAGACGAGAGCTTCAGATGGTGGCCCTTCATTACCCCCTCCACAGGTCCTTGTTATTTTAGAAGCACGGCATTCACTTTTTTCATCAGTTTATTTGTCTTCTTTGTAATTAATCCGACGAAGATGGCAGCTGCCACTGTACCCTCTCGAACACCGTCCAAATGACCAAGAAACAAGAAGGACAGGAGTATCGAGATGCAAACCAGCGTGACGTCAAAAACTACCTTCATATTGCTGAATTTAATGGGAGCCACTTTGCAGATGGCCAGCACAACCCCTTCGCCTGCCATGGTGACAAGATTGGCCGAAACTTCCATGCTGACGCCCATCGCCACCAGAAAAATTCCGATCGCACAGAGAATCCATTGCTCAAAGTAGTTGGAAAAGGAAATCCCTTGAATCACCAGTTCCGCCACGTCAATCATCACCCCGAACAGAATGACTGCCAGAAACTGAAAGAGCTGAAACCAATCGTACTGCTTGCGCAGGATCGGGATCTGAATCAGCACTAAAAAAGAATTCATGATGATGGTTGTGGTGCCTACGGACAATCCGGAAATGGCTGACGTCACATAGGGGACACTGGAGATCGGCGAAGTCCCCAGCGCCGCTTTGATGGAAAATGCCACCCCAAAAGCCATAACGCTCAGACCGATACATAAAAGGATGAGCCGTTTGATGGGATGGTTGATTTTATGTTGTTTCCATTCGCTCATATGTGTGTCTTCCTCCTTCCCGACTGAGACTGCATAGCATCACAGATCTTGGAAAGCAGCTCCTTGAGAGCTTTCGATTCTTGGTCGGAAAGATAGGCAGTAGCCTCTGTCTCAGCACTTCGGAAAATATCCATCAGCTTCTCCGCCGCCTCTTTCCCATGCTCGGTCAGTGAAACATAGAGGGAACGCCGGTTCCCATCCTTTTGCCTGCGCTGCACCAATCCGGCGTTTTCCATGCGCAATAAAATGCTCCCCACCGTCGTTTGTTCGATCTCGCAGTAAGCCGCAATGGTTTTCTGATCCGCTTCCTCATATTGCAATAGGAAGTCCAGAATTTTCGGTTGCCCGGGGGTCAGGCCGATTTTACTGACTTCGGACAAGATTTTCCGCGAGAACATTGCATTGGATTTCATCAACAGGTAGTGTAAGCTCTCCAATTCATAGCCTCCTTATAATAAGCATTCTTATTATGTCAAAGCGCATTATACACTCAAATATTGAAAATGTCAAGAGACTTCTTTTTATCATGCGCATGCTTCGTAATTCGGAAGAACATGATCCGGCAATGCGAACTGATGTCTGACTCAAAATAGCAGCCAAAAATAGCAGACAATATAAACTAAAGAGAGGCAAAGTCCAAAGACTCTGCCCCTTCCAATTACGAATCCATCATCTCGCTCCCACAGTTTGTTCGCTTAGAGTAGCAAGATCATGATCCAATTCTTTTTGCGCGCAGTACAGTACAGCGCAGGTTTATCCCTGCTCACCGTCCTCGGCATAATCGTTTTGTTGGCGTCGCCGGCTGCGGCGGCGTCTGCCTGCCTCATACTCCGCTTTTTCCTGCATGGTGTCACAGATCAGCGGGGGCGCAGGCGTTGGATGACCATTTTCATCCAGCGCGACTTCGGTCAAATAGGCGGTATTGACCAGCGTGCGGACACCTTGCAAATCCTCAACAAAAGTGTCCACGCGCACTTCCATGGAGGTGTGGCCTACATAGGTCACCTTGGCGTGCATCACGATGACATCGTTCTGATGCACCGGCTTGCGAAATTGCAGGTTGTCAATCGCAGCCGTCGTAACATTGTGGTTGCAGTGCCGACGCGCAGCGATGCCGCCGACCATGTCGATCCACATCGCCAATTGACCGCCAAAAATACGGCCGGCACCGTTGAGATGGTTGGGCATCACAGCTTGTACATGCTGTGTAAAAGAATCGGAAACATGCTTTCCAGATAACTGCTCCATGGTATTCTCCTCCTTGTGTTTATGATAGCAAACCGGCAGAAGATTTTCAAGGATGCGGCGGCCCTATCTGCTATCCGCAAAACTGCAAATCCTTTGAAGGACAGGTCCGACTCTTTTCCCTTTCTTGGAATGTGCTGGTCGCCTTGACAAGGCCGGAACATGCCAGTAAAATGAAAGAAAGCGCCGTAAAACTTGCAAAACGGGGAAAAGGGGGAACGGGCATGCGGCGGATTCAGGTGCGGCACAGCGCCATCATCGGCATTGCGGTGGCGATCATTGCCCTGATCGCCCTCGTGCTGGTCGACAGCGTGGTCTATTTGAGCCGTTCCATCCAGACGGAGCAGAAAGCGGAGGAAAACCGTTCCACATTCTGGCAGCTCGGCCAACAGCTCAAGGACGGTTCCGATTATCTGACCGATCAGGCGCGGGTTTATGTGGTTACGCATGACCGCACGGCCATGGACAATTATTGGAAAGAGGCCAATGAAACGCGGCGCCGCGACCGTGCGGTGGAGGCTTTGCGCGCGGCGAATCTGCCCAGCGCGGAATGGAAACTCCTCAACGAGGCAAAGGCCAATTCCGATGCCCTCATGGAGGCGGAAACACATGCCATGCGGCTGGTGGCGCAGAGCGTCAATCTGCCGGTTGCGCAAATGCCAAAGGAAGTGGCGGCCTATGAGCTGCCGGCCGAGGAAGCGGCGATGACGGCTGCCCAGCAGAGTGACCGCGCGCGGGAACTGATGTTTGACGATTATTATAAGAGCAGCAAACAGGAGATCCTGGACCCGATCGCGCAATTCCAGTCAACAATGGGGCAGCGGCTGAATGCACAAGTCAGTGGGGCCCGCACAGACACCAGGCGCGCTGTAGCCGGACTGGTCGGGCTCGACGCAGTTGCGCTCTTGCTGGTCGCTGCGTTGATCGTATTGTTTCACCATTTTTATCTGGCGCCGATCCAGGCGAATATCCACCGGCTGGACAAAGGGGAAAAGGCTTTGGAAACACGGGGCGCGTGGGAGCTGCAAACGCTAACCACCGGTTGGAATACCCTGTACACAGCTTTGCAGGCGGAGATTTCCCGGCGGGCCGCGCTCGAAGCGGATCTTGTAAAAGCGCGCGACCGGGCCGAGGCGGGCAGCCGCGCCAAGAGCCTGTTTTTGGCACAGATGAGCCATGAAATCCGCACGCCTCTGAATACGATTACCGGCTATGCCCAGCTTTTGGAGGATACGCCGCTGGATGCGCATCAGCGCCAATACTTTGCCTGTATCCACACGGCCTCGGAGAATCTGCTGGGCATTCTCAACAATGTGCTCGATTTTTCCAAGCTCGAGGCTGGTCAGGAGACACTCGCCGAAACGGATGTCGATCTGTACGGATTGTTGCGCGATGTCTGCGCGTTGTTTCAGGCGCAGGCGAGGCAAAAAGGAATTTTCCTGCATCTGGAAGGGGCCGGGACAGTGCCGCAGTGGATTCGCGCGGATCTAAAAAAGCTGCGGCAGGTGTTGATTAATCTTTTGAGCAATGCGGTCAAATTTACGGCTCAGGGCGGCGTGACGCTGTGTGCTGCCCTGGATGAAACGGACCGCCAACCACAGCTTTTGCTGACCGTGGCGGACACAGGCCCCGGCATCGCGCCTGAGGACCAGGCGCGCATCTTTGCTTCCTTTGAGCAGGCGGATCCGACGACTGCCCAGCAGTATGGCGGAACAGGGCTGGGGCTGAGCATTTCACGCGGCTTTTTGCAGCTCATGGGCGGCACGCTGACGCTGCACAGTACATTGGGGCATGGCGCTGCCTTCAAGGTCAGCCTGCCCTACCGGCCCGGTAAGCCCCAGCGTGCACCGGCGCCGGCAGACTTACAGGATCTGCGCGGGCGGCACATTCTTTTGGTGGATGATAACGTCGTCAACCTGCGCATGGAGCAGGGGATGCTGGCGCGGAAGGGCCTGTTGGTCGAAACTGCGGAAAACGGCGCACAGGCCGTCGCCCTGTGTCAGAAAACGCCGTATGACGCCATTTTGCTCGATGTGCGCATGGCGGGCATGGACGGTATGCAAACAGCCCGCGCCATTCGCAACGGCGCAGGGCCCAGCTGCACGGCGCCGATGATCGCGCTTTCTGCGGACGCGGTGGAATCCTCTGTGCAGGCGGCGTATGACGCCGGGATGGACGCGTACCTGACCAAACCGATTGATCGAAAAAAACTTCTACAGACGCTGGCGTCTTTATGCCGGAAAGCGCGACCCGCCGTGCCGCCGCCGAACCAAAAGACCGCCGAAGCTGGATTGGTGGAGGCGCTGGCCCGCGCCTTCCAGGAGGGGGACTTTGAGGCCATTGACTGCGTCGAGCAAAAGCGGGCTGCCTTGGAAGCGCTGCTGCCGCCGGAGACGTTCCGCGCGCTCCTGACAGCAGCGCAGCAGTGCGACATGGAGGCCTGTGCGGCGCTGCTGCGGCAGTTTTGCCGAGAGGGGGAGACATCATGTATCGGGTCCTGCTCGTAGAAGACAACGCGGCGCAACGTTTTCTGGCGGCGCACTTGACCGCCTGGGCATCCTGCGGCTTTTGCGTGGCCGCCATGGCGGCGGACGGCAAAGATGCGATGGAGCTGCTGGGCCGGGAATCATTTGATCTTGTGTTGACGGACATCCGCATGCCGGTTATGGATGGCCTGGCGCTTTTGCGCGCGGTGCATGCACTGGGCGCGAAAGCGCCTGCGGTGGTGCTGGCCAGCAGCTACAGCGACTTTTCCTATGCGCGAGAGGGCCTTCAGCACGGGGCCCTTGATTATCTTGTCAAGCCCTACACGGAACAGAGCGTGCGCGAGACGCTCCAGCGAATTTTGCCCCGCCTGGAAGAAGTGGCCAAATCCCGCTCGAACGGGATGGCGGCGTATCAGGCGATGCTCGACGGCGCACAGCCGGATGGGCTCGCGCTGCGGGCCTGCGACTGGGCGGCGCACCATCTGGACGCCACGGCGCCGTTGCAAAATGCCGCGGCACGGCTCGGCGTGACGCCGGATTATCTGAGCAAGCTGTTCCGCAAAAGCACAGGGTGCAGCTACCCGGATTTCTGCGCGCGGCTTAAACTGGAGGAGGCCAAGCGCCTTTTGCGGGAGGGGTTCTGCAAGACCTATGAAATCAGCGCGCAGCTAGGCTACCGGTCTGTGGATTACTTTACCCGCAAATTCAAAGCGGCCACCGGCATGACGCCGGGCGAATACAGGAAATCCGCGGCCAGCTTGCAAAGCGGTTCGGAAAAATAACGGAAAATAACGGGTTTTTGCGGTTTTCGATCCAGCATCCGTGCGGTATAATCGACTTGTTCATTTATTGAAGGGACCGGCAAAGGCGCCGCGTTGTGGAGATTCCCACAGCGCGGCGCCTTTTTTTGACCGGTTGCGAGGAGGGAAATCGCATGAAAAAACCTTTTGCGGTTCGGGTGATCGCCGTGTTGTGTCTGTTCGGCGTCCTGGCTGCGGCGCTGGCGGGTTGCGGCACGCCCGGCAGCGTGTCACAAGACACGGTCAAGGTTGGCATTCTCCATTCCTTGACGGGGACCATGTCCATCAGCGAGCCATCCCTGCGGGATGCGGAGCTGATGGCCATCGACGAGATCAACCAGAAGGGCGGTGTCCTGGGCAAGAAAATTCAGGCGGTCGTGGCGGACGGCGCGTCTGATTGTCCGACCTTTAAGGATCAGGCCCAAAAGCTTTTGCAGGAGGACAAAGTGGCCACGGTGTTTGGTTGCTGGACCTCCGCCAGCCGCAAGGCCGTGCTGCCGGTCTTTGAGCAGTACAATGGCCTTTTGTGGTATCCGGTGCAATATGAGGGCATGGAGTCTTCGCCCAATATTTTCTATGTGGGTGCTGCGCCAAACCAGCAGATTGTTCCGGCCATCGAATGGCTGACCCAAAAGTTCGGCAAAAAGGTGTTCCTGGTCGGTTCCGACTACATGTTCCCCCGCATCGCCAACGCGGCCATCAAAAAGCAGATAGCGGCCATGGGCGGCGAGGTCGTCGGCGAGGAATATACGCCCATGGGCCACACGGAATACAGCACCGTGCTCAGCAAGATTAAGGCGGCAAAGCCGGACTTCGTATTCAATACGCTCAACGGCGACAGCAACGTGGCCTTCTTCAAGCAGATGAAAAATGCTGGCTTCACTGCGCAGACGCTGCCGACCTGCTCAGTCAGTGTGGCGGAAGAGGAGATCAAGGGGATCGGCGCGGAGAATATGGCCGGGCATTACGTCTCCTGGAACTATTATGAGACCACAGACAATGAGAAGAATCGCGAGTTTGTCAAGAACTATAAGGCGCGCTATGGCCAGGACCGCGTGACGGACGATCCGATTGAGGCGGCCTACAATGCGGTGTATCTGTGGGCCGCAGCGGTGGAAAAAGCCGGCACCACGGATGTGAATGCGGTGCGCAAGGCGGCCGCAGGCATCTCGATCGATTCTCCGGAGGGGAAAATTACAATTGACGGAGAAAACCAGCACGTCTACAAGACGGTGCGAATCGGCCAGGTCAACAAAGACGGGCTGATCGATCAGGTTTGGGCGTCCGATGGGCCGATCAAGCCGGACCCGTACCTGAAGGGCTATGACTGGGCCAAGGGCCTGGCCAGCTGAGAAAGGGGAAAAAAGCATGGAATCGGTACTCCTGCAAATTTTTAATGGCGTCAGTTTAAGCTCGATCCTGCTTCTGACAGCGCTGGGCCTGATGATTACCTTTGGCCTGATGAAGATCATCAATATGGCTCACGGCGAGTTCTTGATGATCGGCGCCTATACGACCTACTGTGTACAAAATTTCTTTTTGAATTTTCTGCCGAAGGCGGCGTTCGATGCGTATTACATTGTGGCACTGCCCATGTCGTTTATCGTGTCCGCGGCAATCGGCCTGGGACTCGAAAGGCTCTTGATCCGCCGCCTCTATGGCCGGCCTATGGACAGCTTGCTCGTCACCTTTGGCGTCAGCCTGATCCTCCAGCAGCTGGCACGCAATCTCTTCGGCACGGCAAACGTCAACGTCACCTCGCCCTCCTGGCTGGACGGCACGCTGGTGATTACCGACACGTTGCAGCTGCCGGTCAAGCGGCTGTTTATCCTCGGCATGGCGGCCGCGGTGTGCGTGGGCATGTACTTTTTGTTGTATCGCTCCAACGCAGGCCGCAAGGTGCGCGCTGTCATGCAGAACCGCCCGATGGCCGCATGCCTGGGCATCCCAACCAAGACGATTGACGCTGCGACTTTTGCCATCGGTTCCGGCATCGCGGGGCTGGCCGGCTGCGCGCTGACGCTTCTGGGCTCCATCGGCCCCACGCTCGGCGCCAATTACATCGTTGACAGCTTTATGACCGTGGTCGTCGGCGGCGTGGGCACGCTGCTTGGAACGGCTTGCGGCGCGGGCTTTATGGGCGTCGGCAACACGATCCTGGAATCTTTGTCCGATGCGTCCATGGGCAAAGTGCTGGTTCTGGTGGCTGTCATCGTGTTCCTGCAATTCCGTCCGCGCGGTATGTTTGCCGCAGCCACCCGCAGCCTGGAAGATGAATAAGGAGGGATGATCGTATGCTGGAAAAGAAATTGCCAATAGATGGGAAAAAATTTGCATCCCTGATCCTGTTTCTTGTGCTGGCGGTCGTGCCGCTGTTTACCTCGGATTTCCAGACAAACCTGATGGGCAAATTTTTGTGTTATGCCATCATCGCCGTTGGACTGGACCTGACGTGGGGTTATACCGGCATTTTGAGCCTCGGCCACGGCGTGTTCTTTGGCCTTGGCGCCTACAGCATGGCCATGTATATGACCTTGCAGTCCACAAATGGCGCGATGCCTGACTTTATGAAATGGAGCGGGCTGACCGAGCTCCCCGCATTTTGGAGGCCCTTTATCAACCCTGCGTTTGCCATCGTGATGGCGATTGCCATTCCCATGGTGTTGGCACTGGTGATCGGTTTCTTGACCTTCCGCAACCGCATCAAGGGTGTGTTCTTCTCCATCATTTCGCAGGCGCTGGCCGTCATCATCCCACTGCTCATTTCAAGCCAGCAGGCATATACCGGCGGCACGAACGGCCTGACGAATTTTGTCACGCTCTTTGGCATGAATCTTTACACCCCAACAGGACGCCGCGTGATGTACTATGTGACGTTTGCGGTTTTGATCGGTGCATTTTTGCTGTGCATGTTTATCATGAGCCGCCGCACCGGCCGCGTTCTGGTTGCAATCCGCGATGGCGAAAACCGGGTGCGGTTTACGGGCTATAACCCGACGAACTTTAAGCTCTTTGTCTACTGTCTCTCTGCCGGCCTGGCAGGCCTGGCGGGCGCTCTGTATGTGCCGCAGTCCGGCATGATCTCGCCGACGGAAATGGGCATCCAGCCCTCCATTGAGATGGTCATCTGGGTCGCGGTCGGCGGCAAGGGCACGCTCTTTGGCGCGGTGCTGGGCGCGGTGCTCGTCAGCGTTTTGAAGTTCGCCGTCAGTTCCAGCCTGCCCGATGCGTGGTCCTATATCATCGGCGCAGTCTTCATCCTGGTGATTCTCTTTCTGCCCAAGGGCCTGGCGGGAATCCCCAGCAAGATCAAATCGCACATCAAACGCGGCGGCGCACCGGCGGTGCCGGCCGCTGAATAAGAAACATGGAGGTATTTGCTATGCAACCCGTATTGGAGTTTCAGGACGTCAGCGTTTCATTCAATGGCTTTCAGGCCGTCAAACACGTCAGCACCCAGGTACAGCCGCATGAGATTCATTTTTTCATCGGCCCGAACGGCGCGGGCAAGACGACTCTGCTCGACATGGTGTGCGGCAAGACGCGCCCGACTTCCGGGCACATCCTCTTTGAAGGCAAGCACGACCTGGCGCGCATGAAGGAATATGACATCGCCCACCTGGGCGTGGGGCGCAAATTCCAGGCGCCGTCGGTTTTCCCGGGCATCACGGTGTATGAAAATCTGGAGCTGGCCTGCGCCAACCGCCGCTCGCTTTATTCGTCGATGTTCGGCAAGCTTTCCGGTGAGCAGCGCGACCGCATCGACCAGACGCTGGAGATGACCGGCCTTTCCGATTACCGTTTTGATTACCCGACCCGTCTGTCCCATGGACAAAAGCAGTGGCTGGAGATCGGCATGCTTTTCGTGGCAAAGCCGAAGCTGATGCTGCTCGATGAGCCGGTGGCCGGCATGGGCCGCGGCGAGACGGAACGCACCAGCGACCTGCTCAAGCAGTTTGCCAAAGACAGTACGATCGTCGTGGTGGAGCACGACATGGAATTCGTGCGCAGCTGCTCGACCGAAGTGACGGTCCTGCACGAGGGTGCGGTGCTCGACGAGGGCAATATCGAAGAGGTCGTGAAGAACCCCAAGGTGATCGACGTGTATCTCGGAAGGGGCGGTGAACGCAGTGCTTGAGCTGTCCGGACTAACCGCCACCTATGGTGAGGGCCTGGTCCTGCACGGCATCGACCTGACCGCCAAAAAGGGCCGCGTCACCTGCCTGGTCGGCCGCAACGGCGTGGGCAAGAGCACCACGTTGCGCGCGATTATGGGCCTGATCAAGACGCCCTCCGGTTCCATCAAACTGGACGGCGAGGACATCACCCGTCTGTCGACCGACGCCCGCGCCCACCGCGGCATCGGCTACGTGCCGCAGGGCCGCGAGATTTTCCCGCAGATCACGGTCGAGGAAAACCTGCTTCTGGGGCTGGAGGCCAATAAAGCGGTCAAGTCGATTGATCCGGAGATCTTTACGCTTTTCCCAATCCTCAAGGAATTTTTGCCCCGCAAGGGCGGCGATCTTTCCGGCGGCCAGCAGCAGCAACTGGCCATCGCCCGCGCCCTGGTGGCAAAGCCGAAGCTTTTGATTCTCGACGAACCGACTGAAGGCATCCAGCCGTCCATTATCCAGGATATCGGCCACGTCATCCGCCAGCTGGTTGAGCACGGCGGGCCAACCATTTTCATTGTGGAACAGTACCTGGAATTTGTCATGGAGATTGCCGACGATTATTACGTGATGGATAAGGGCAGCATCATCATGCAGGGCGAGACAAAGGACGCCGACATGCCCGCCATTCAAGAGAAAGTTTCAATTTGAATTTTAGAGAAAACACCTGCGCGGAGCGATTGCGTTTTTCCACGCGGGTGTTTATAATGTAAAAAAAGGGATAAGGGAGGAATTTCCATGCATTTGACCCCACGGGAACAGGACCGGCTGCTGCTGCACGCGGCCGGCGAGGTGGCGGCGCAGCGCAAGGCGCGCGGCGTCAAGCTGAATTATCCGGAGGCAGTGGCCTATATCAGTGCGAACCTATTAGAACTCGCCCGCGACGGCCTCTCGGTGACAGAGCTGATGCGGCGCGGCCGCCAGATGCTCACGGTCGAGGACGTGATGGAGGGCGTGCCAGAGATGCTCACAGAGATCCAGGTGGAGGCCACCTTCCCCGACGGCACAAAGCTTGTCACCGTGCATCAGCCAATCCCCGGCAGCAGCGGATTTGCGCCAGGCGAGATCCTCACAGAAGAGGGGACGGTCGCACTCAATGTGGGTAAGGAGACTCGCATCCTCACGGTCACGAATACCGGAGACCGGCCCATTCAGGTCGGCTCGCATTTCCATTTCTTCGAGGTCAATAAGGCCCTGTCCTTCCCGCGGGCAGAAGCGTGGGGCATGCGCTTGGACATTCCGGCAGGCACAGCCGTGCGTTTTGAGCCGGGCGAGGACAAAGAGATCACGCTGGTGAAAATTGGCGGGGTACGCATCGGCCATGGGTTAAATGGCCTTTGCGAGGGGCGGTTAGATGATCCGACTGTACGTGCGCAGGCCATGTTGAAAGCAAAAGAACTGGGCTTCAAGGGGGTGGAGTAAATGCTGGAAATGACGCGCAGGCAGTATGCTGATATGTACGGCCCCACGACCGGCGACCGCATCCGACTGGGGGATACTTCTTTGCTGATTGAGGTGGAAAAGGACTTTGCCGTCTACGGCGATGAGGCGAAATTCGGCGGCGGCAAATCCTTGCGCGACGGCATGGGCCAATCCTCCACGGTGCGCGACGCGGATTGCCCGGATACGGTCATCACGAGCGCTGTGATCCTCGACTGGTGGGGCATCGTCAAGGCGGATGTCGGTATCCGAGACGGCAAGATCTGCGGCATTGGCAAAGCGGGCAATCCGGATATGATGGATGGCGTGGACCCGAACCTGGTGATCGGCGCGAGCACGGAAATTATTGCGGGCGAGGGGCTGATCCTGACGGCCGGAGGATTGGACACGCACATTCATTTCATCAGTCCGACGCAGATCGAGACCGCGCTTTACAGCGGCATCACGACGATGATCGGCGGCGGGACCGGTCCGGCTGACGGCACCAACGCCACCACCTGCACGCCCGGCGCCTTCCACATCCACCGCATGCTGGAGGCTGCGGAGGATTACCCGGTAAACCTCGCCTTTTTGGGCAAGGGCAACTCGTCTACCGCGGGGACGCTCGCCGAGCAGGTCGAGGCAGGCGCAGCGGGGTTAAAGCTGCACGAGGACTGGGGCAGCACGCCGAAAGCCATCGATACCTGCCTTTCCGTCTGTGATCTATATGATGTGCAGGCTGCCATCCATACGGACACACTCAACGAAGGCGGCTTTGTCGAGGACACGCTCGCGGCGATCAATGGACGCACGATTCACACCTATCACACCGAAGGCGCGGGCGGAGGCCATGCGCCGGATATCATCCGTGCAGCCGGTTTCCCGAACATTCTGCCCTCTTCCACAAACCCGACCATGCCGTTTACGAAAAATACGATCGATGAGCATCTGGATATGTTGATGGTCTGCCACCATCTCGACAGCAAGGTGCCGGAAGATGTGGCTTTTGCCGATTCCCGCATCCGGCCGGAGACCATCGCGGCAGAGGACGTGCTGCACGATATGGGCATCTTTTCCATGATGAGCTCCGACTCGCAGGCCATGGGCCGCGTCGGCGAGGTCATCACCCGCACCTGGCAGACCGCCGACAAGATGAAGCGCCAGCGCGGTTCTTTGCCGGAGGATTCAGAACGCAACGACAACTTTCGCGCCAAGCGTTACATTGCCAAATATACGATCAATCCGGCGATCACACACGGAATCTCGGAAATGGTCGGCAGCGTGGAGGTCGGCAAATTTGCGGATCTCGTGTTGTGGAAGCCCGCTTTCTTTGGCGTCAAACCGGAGATGGTGATCAAAGGCGGCGCCATCGCTGCCGCCCGCATGGGCGATGCGAATGCATCCATCCCCACGCCGCAGCCGGTCGTTTATACACGGATGTTCGGCAGCCACGGCCTGGCCCGTGCGAAAACGTGCATTACGTTTGTGTCGCAGTATGCTTATCAAAACGGCATTGCCGAACAGCTGCACCTGAAGCGCCGCGTGCTGCCGGTGCATAATTGCCGGAATATCGGCAAGCGCGACATGGTGCACAATCATACGATGGGCGACATCCAAGTCGATCCGGAGACCTACACTGTGCGTGTCGACGGCGAGCGCATCACCTGCGAGCCTGCGGAAACACTGGCTTTGGCCCAGCGGTATTTCCTGTTTTGAGGAGGCAAATATGGTCATCACAAAATTGGCGGGCCACGGCGCTCCGCACGCAAAAGACGTTGCCACGGTCAAAGTCGAATGGTTTGAGTGTGCCAAAAAACGCCTGTACAAAACCGCCAGCAATGGCGAGGAAATCGGCATCGCCCTGGATGCTCCCCTGCACGACGGCGACATTCTTTACGACGATGGCACAAAGGCCATTGTTGTGCGGGTGCCGGATTGCCGGTTAATCCGCGTGCCGGTGCATACGATGCAGGAGATGGGGCGCGTGTGCTTTGAATTGGGCAACCGCCATTTGCCCATTCAAATTGCAGAAGAGGCCGTCTGTGTGCCGTATGATGAGCCGACGTTTCTCTATCTGCAAAAGCTGGGCTTTGCCGCAGAGGACGTGACCGGCGCTTTTACCCACTATACGGCGTGCAAGGCGCACGATCATGCGCACTGAACGGCTTGCCCTGCTGCAGATGCAGCAGGTGTGCGATTCTGTCTTTCCGGTCGGCGCGTTTGCACTTTCCAACGGCCTGGAGACCTATATCCAGCAGGAACGGCTGACGGATGGGACGGGCCTTGCCGAGTACCTGCACGCCTACCTCACGCTGCTGCCTTATAATGAGCTTGGTTTTTTCTTTTATGCCGCGCGTGCGAAAAGCGAGACGGAACTAGTGCGGCTGGATGCGCTCGCGGCCGCGTCCCGCGCCCCACGCGAGGTGCGCGAGGGCTCCTGCCGGATGTGCGCCCGTTTTTTGAAACTTCTGCCGTCTTTGGGGAACACCTCCGCGGCGCTGCGCGCTTATGCGGCGGCAGTTGTATCCGGGGATTGCCATGGCGTTTATCCGGTGGCGCTGGGGCTTTATGCGGCGGCTGTCCATGCGCCGTTCTCGGAAGCGGCCGGGCTTTATGGCTACAGCATCCTGTCCGCAATCGTGACCAATGCCGTCAAGCTTGTGCCCTTGGGGCAAAAGGACGGCCAGCGCGCACTGGCGGATTCGCTGCCGGCTTTGCAGGAGGCCGTGCAGGAAGCGCAGGGCGTTGCACCGGAGGATCTTGGCCTTTGCGGCGCGGGCTTCGACATCCGCGCCATGCAGCATGAAACGCTGCGCGCCAGACTTTATATGTCGTGATTTTTCATCCATGCAAGGAGCATTTGAAAGCAATGAGTTATGTAAAAATCGGTGTCGGCGGGCCGGTCGGGTCCGGCAAAACCGCCCTGATCGAGCGGCTGACGCGCCGAATGGCGCAGGACTACAGCATCTGCGTCGTGACAAACGACATTTATACAAAAGAAGACGCGGAGTTTTTGACGGCGCATTCCGTCCTGCCGCCGGAACGCATTGTCGGTGTGGAGACGGGCGGGTGCCCGCACACTGCCATCCGCGAGGACTGTTCCATGAATCTGGAGGCGGTCGACCAGATGGTGGCCCGCTTTCCGGATACGCAGATCGTGTTTATCGAAAGCGGCGGCGACAACCTCTCCGCGACCTTCAGCCCGGACCTGGCGGATGCAACGATTTATGTGATCGACGTGGCGCAGGGCGACAAGATCCCGCGCAAGGGCGGACCGGGCGTCACGCGCTCCGACTTGCTCCTAATCAATAAGACGGATTTGGCGCCCTATGTCGGCGCGAGCCTGGAGGTTATGGCGCGCGACGCGAAAAAGATGCGCGGGGAGAGGCCGTTTCTTTTTACAAACCTCAACACCTGTGAAGGGGTAGACGAGGTCGTCGCGTGGATTCAAAAGCACGTCCTGTTTGAGGGACTGTGACATGCAGGCAAATCTGATGGTGCACACCGCGTTACAAAATGGCCGCACCGAACTTCTGGATTGTGCCTTTACAGCGCCGTACAAAATCGCAAAGCCATTCTATGAGGGAACCAGCATGCGCCTGATGGTGATGGGGGCGACGCCCGGCCTTTTAGACGGCGATACGCTTTCCTGGCAGGTGGAGGCCGGACCTGGCACCCAGACGACCCTGACCGGCCAGTCCTATACAAAGGTGTTCTGCAGCACAGGCGCCGGCGCTTCCCAGCGCATCCGCCTGCGGGTGGGGGCGGGCGCACGGCTCTTTTATCTGCCGCAGCCGGTGATCCCCTTTGCGGGCAGCGTATTTCAAAGCGCCTGCGAGGCGGACCTCGCGCCGGACAGTGTATTCGCCTATTTGGACATCGTTGCGGCTGGTCGCACGGGCATGGGAGAGCGGTTCCAGATGGAGCGCTTCTGCACCCGCACCGAGATACGTGTGGCGGGAAAACCTGTCTTTTTGGATAATGCCTGGATCTGGCCAGGAAAACTGCCGGTCGATGGGGTTGGGTTCTGTGAGGGACACAGCCACCAGGGACTTTTGTATCTGCGCGCACCTGGCGTGAACCTCGTGCAGATGGTGCGGCAGGTGTACGAACAGGCGGGAAACGGCGTGGAGATGGGCGTCAGCGCTGCGCTCGACGGTGCAGCGGTGCGTTTTCTGGCAGACAGCGGCCAGGCAATCGAACGGCTTTGCGCGGCAATTTTGCGCAGCGTTTCTGTGAAATAGAAAGGGGCTGTCCGATGGAGGAAACATACCCGGAGATTCTGTTTGTGTCCATGCCCGCCGAGGCCTTGCGCGCTGCTGCCTCCCTTTTGCAGCAGAAGGGCATACGCGTGCGTGTGGCGGCATCTTCAGCAGCGGGGATTGAACTGGCGAAGCGCTTCCCGCCGGATGCGTGCATGCTGGCCGTCGAAACGCAGGAAGAGGCAGTTGCTTTCTGTGATTCCTGGCACAAGCAGGAGCAAGCCCCGGTATTGCTTTATACAGCCGCCCTCGCACCGGCAGACGCCTTGGCCGCCGGTGCGGCGGACTGTGTTTGCCCGCAGGACGGACCGGCGGTGCTGGCCGCGCGCGTGCTGCCCTATTTGGAAGCCGCCTCTTTTCGAGCAGCCGCAGCTGCCGCGGCAAAAGAGCGGGACCGCTTTTGTTACGCAGCCTCGCACGACCTCAAGGCGCCGATGCAGGACATCGCACAGTTGGGTGCGCTCTTGGAAAAAGGCGGACTTTCCGCGGCGGATGCGGCGCAGGCGCAAAAACTCATGATTGCACGCGCGCAGGTGGCGGCGGGCTTAGTGGCCCGGCTGCTGGAGGTTTCCCGCGCGTGCAGCCGCCCGCTTGCGCCTGCGGCAGTCGATCTGGATGCGCTGTTTTGCGAACAGATGGCCGCCCTGCGGGCCGCGGAACCGCAAAGGCACGTTTTCATCCGACAGGAGAAACTGCCGCAGGTCTGGATGGACCCGGACATGGCCGTGGTGCTCGTGCGCGAGACGCTGTCGAATGCGTGGAAATTTACCCGCCCGCGTGCGGATGCGCAGATCCAGATCACTGCGTTGCGCACAGACGAACGATGGTCCATCTGTGTTGCGGACAACGGCGTGGGCTTTGATCCGGCGGGTGAGAGGCGGCTGTTTGGCCTGTTTGAACGGCTGCATACGGCGCAGGAGTTCGAGGGCACAGGCGCTGGGCTGTACCTGATCCGCACGATTGCCCGGCGGGCTGGCGGCGACGCCATGCTCTCCCTTCGCCCGGAAGGCGGCGCAATTTTGAAGGTGCAGTTGCCTGTCTTGCCCATATAAATTTTTATGAGAAACGAAAAAGGGACCTGTCCGGTTTGCTGAGCCGGGCAGGTCCCTTTCGGTTTTATGAAGCCAGCCGCATTCCTTTGGCGGACGACTGACGGCGCCAGCGTAACAGGAAGATGATGGAGACGATGGCAGTCAACAGCTCCGCGACAGGATAGGCGAGCCACACGCCGGTTATGCCGAGCAGGGCCGAGAGCAGAAACAGGCACGGCAAAATGCAGGCACAGCCGCGCAGAATGGAAATGCAGAACCCGCGCAAGGGCAGCTCTACCGCGCTGAAAAGCGCCGCCACGGCGATGTTGAAGCCGATAAAAAAGAAAGCGGCAAAATAAATGGGAAGACCGCTTGACGCAAGAGCGGCCATCGCCAAATCCTGGGTATTGTTAAACAGCGCGATAATCGGCCCGCGGAACACGACCGTCAGGCAATAGAGGACGGCGGCCGCTGCCAAAATCGAAAGCAGCGTGTACCGCAGCGTGCGGCGCAGGGATGTTTTATCGCGTTGGCCGTGGTAGGTGGCGAGCAGCGGCTGGACGCCCTGCGCGATGCCGTTAAAGATCGCGACGCCGATCAGCGCGACGTTTGTCAGAATGCCATAAGCTGCCACGCCGGTGTTGCCTGAAAGCGAGAGAATGACCCTATTAAAAGAGAGGACGACCACGGCGTTGGAAAATTCGCCGATCATCGCTGGAAAACCGGTCGCAAACACAGATCCCATGGTGCGGAAGCTAACCCGGCAGCGCGTGCAGCGAAAGTGATTTTTCCGGCGCAAAATGCGGGTCGAGAGGATGCACAGGCCGACGACTGGCGAAAAGCCTGTCGCCAAAACAGCGCCAAACATGCCCATCTGCAGCGGAAATAAAAAAAGATAGTCCAAAATAATGTTGGTGACACTGCCCGCCACCATAGCCACCATGGCGAGATTTGGCGCGCCGTCGCTGCGCGTGAAGGCGACCAGCGTGGCATTCATGATAAATGCGGGCGCAAAGGCGAGCAGCACGTGCAGGTAGGTTTCCGTCATGGGGGCCGCTTCGCCGCTGGCGCCGACCAAAGCACTGAGCGGGCCGGCAAAGAATACCCCGGCAACCAGGAACACAGCGCCTGTGGCCAATGCCAGCCCGGTCGCATGCGTAAAGACGCGGTTTGCTTCTGTTGGCAGATTTTGCGCCCTGAAGATGGCGTATTTTGTGGAAGCGCCCATGCCGATCCATTGCCCGATGCTCTGCATCAGGCTGTAGATGGGAATGGCAAAATTCAACGCGGCCAAGCCGGGCGCGCCCAGAACATTGGCGATAAAAAAGGTGTCCACCAAAATATAGCAGGACATGCCCACCATCGCCAAAACATTATTTCCCGCAAAACGCGCAAAGGTGCGCAGCAGACCTTTTGTTTCCATTATATCTCCCTTTTCTTGCAGCGGCGCCCGCGCAGTTTGTGATAGACGGCCAGCCCGCCGTATAAAATGCCCCAAACACACCAGACCAGCGCGGCCATGGTCAGCGGATAAAACGGTCCTGCCCATTTTTGCAATACGGCCAGGATGGATCCCGGCGGACCCACACGCAAAAACAGATAATTGCCATGGAGAATGGCATTACAGATCGCGTCCACGCCGGCCAGGCCCAACAGGAACAGGAAACACGCGGGCAGGCGGCGTGCAGCTGGCTGCACCCCTTCTGCAGATAGCAGCAGCGGGACGAGGAAAAGCAGGGTATGTAAGGCCACAAAAATCAGATAAAAGATATTCCAGAAAGGAAGGGCGGTCTCTCCCGGCGTTATCAGTGCGCACAACGCTCCCGGCAGGCCGCAGCACCAGCTCAATTCCCGCGCGAGCCATCCCTTGCGAAAGACAGCCCAACACTCCACAAAGGCCATCACATCACAAAGCTGCAGCGGCAGGGACCACGCTGGGTCGAACCCATTCGTCAGACCCAGCAGGAACAAGCGTGCAACGATCAGGATGGGCATGGCTGCACCCGCCAACCGCAGCGTACGAAGCCTGTTTGGCGGCTTTGCACGGCGAAATAGGAATACAGCGGCGACACAGAACGCCAACACGGGGAATAACCACGCCAGATGTACTGGACCAAAGATGGGCACGCCCGGCAGATTTTTCGGAAGGCGGGTTTCCGGTGTCCAAAATTCCATCATAACCCCCTCCTTGGCTTTTATTATAGGTTGTAGCACCTGGGCATGCAAGTGGTTTTGAACGGCATTCCCTCATGAAAAAGAAAAACGGCCGTTTCGGCCGTTTCCGGAAGCAATGCAAAAGCGATTATGTGGATTACCGCAGCTTTTCACGGCGCATAGAGGGTTTCTCGCGGAAAGCGCGGTTCATGATCTGCGCAAACAGGCGCTCCAGCAGGATGCCAACAACGGCGAACACGAGAAAGATGGGCAGTTCGTTCACCGTTGGGAGCGAGAGCTGCAAAATGCTGTGGAACAGGAAGACAGCGACAAAGTAGCCGATCAATGTGGTGACAAACAGAAATGTCCGCAATTTATTAAATGGGAAGCAGGCTTTGAACACAGCTTCAATGCCGATGCTGCCGACCAGCAGATACCCCAAGGCCTGTATCTGCGCCGTGGCGAGCCCCAGGTGCGGCCCGATCAGCAACATCCCCATCACCACAGCAGTCGTAGCCAGGGCGTTGGGGCTTGCACGCCGCAGGACGGAGCGCAGGAAGGTCCCATGCACGCGGCGGCTGTCCGGTTCAAAGGAAATAAAGAACGACGGATATCCTTCGATGACGAGATCAATCAGTGTGATCTGGATCGGCAAAAACGGAAACGGAAAATTCAAAATGACACACAGGATCGACAGGATGATGGAGTAGATTGTCTTGACAAAGAAAACGCCGGCCACACGGGTGATGTTGTTGACAACGCGGCGGCCTTCGCCCAAGGCGTTTGGCAGTGTCGAGAAATCGGAGTTGAGCAGCACCAGCTGCGAAACCTGCCGCGCGGCGTCGCTGCCCTCTGCAATGGCGATGCTGCAATCCGCTTCCCGCAGTGCCAGAATGTCGTTGACGCCGTCGCCCGTCATGGCGACCGTATGGCCCTGGCTTTGCAGCGCCTGAACAAGCTGCTTTTTCTGGTTGGGCGATACGCGTCCGAATACCGTATATTCGCGCGCGGCGGCCGCGATTTCGTCGTCACTTTTCACCGTGCTCATATCGATATAGTTTTCCGCGTGATGCAGGCCCGCGCGTTGTGCAATCGCGGAGACAGAGGCGGGATTATCGCCGGAAATCACTTTGATATCCACGCCCTCTTTCCGGAAATACGCCAGCGTTTCCGTCGCGTTTTTGCGGATGGAGTCGGAGAGCAGGATGGCTCGCAAAGGCGTGCAAAAGGGCAGCGGCGCTTTGGCATCCACCGGCTCAGTGGTCCAGCCCGCCAGCAGCACGCGCGTACCGCCGCGCATCGCCTGCTCAATTTCCGGCGGCAGCGGCCGGCTGGTCAGGCGCTCCGGCGCGCCGAGCACCAGAGTGCCCAGCTTGTCAAAGGTCATGGCGCTCCATTTGCGCTGCGAGGAAAACGGCACTTTTTTGACTGGCGTAAAATCGCCATTGCCGGTAAAATAACCCGCCAGGGCCTGGAAGGTTGCGTTGTTGTCGTCGGAATTGCGCAAAAACGAGCCCATCAGTTCTGAAAATGGAACGGGCGGCTCAGCGCCGAGCGGCACAACGGATTCCACCAGCATGTTTCCCTCAGTGATGGTGCCGGTTTTGTCCAGGCAGAGCGTGTCCACATGCGCGAGCATCTCCAGCGAATAGGGGTCCTGCACCAGAATTTTTTGCTTGGCCAGCCGCCCGACGCCCACGGCGAGGCTGATGCTGATCAGCAGCACCAAGCCTTTTGGCAGCATGCCCAGCAGGCCGGCCGCTGTGGAGACGACAGAAGTGTTCAGTGCGCCGCTGCGCAGGAAAAATGCCTCCAGGAACAGCAGAATGCCCAGCGGCACAATCAGAAATCCGGTGAAACGAGTCACCCTTTTCATGGAGCGCAAAAGCTCGGAATTGACCTGACGGAGCTTTTTGACCTCCTGCGACAGGTGGGTGGCATAGTTGTCCGCACCGACATGCTCAATCTGCGCGCGGCATTTGCCGCTGACCACAAAGCTGCCTGAGAGTACGTGGTCGCCCGGCTGTTTGTTGATGGGGTCGGATTCGCCTGTCAGCAGCGATTCGTTTGCCTCGATTTCCCCGTCCAGCAGCACGGCGTCCGCACAGATCTGGCTGCCCGCTTCCAGTACCAGCAAATCGTCCAGCACGAGCTCATCGACGGGCAGCGCCTGCTGTTTCCCGTCCCGCACCACGTTTGCCGTGGGGACAGAGAGCAGCGAGAGCTTCTCCACCAGCCGCTTGGCGTGCAACTCCTGCACAATGCCAATGCAGGTGTTTAACGCAATGACGAGGATAAACACCATGTTGGTCCAGGCGCCCACGAGGGCGAGCGCAATGGCAATCAGGACGTTGAACAGATTAAATAGCGTGCAGATATTTTCTTTCAGAATTTGGCCGGTGCTTTTTGTAATTTTCTCTTGCGTCGTATTGCACAGGCCCTTTTCCTGACGCTGGCGCACCTCTTGGGCGGTCAGCCCGATTTTGAAGTCTGTATGAAACGGGTGATTCTGTTTCCAGTCCAAACGGCTTCCTCCTTTGGCGTTCTTTTGGACGTCATGCTTTAAATTGCAGCGTCTGGAATTCAGACAAATTCACAATATAATCCATATTCATGAACTGCGTTTTAATACGCGCGGTTTTATTTCTGAAAATATATATTTTATTATATCATAAAACCTTCGGCTTGGGTAGCCATATGCTGGGAACAAACATGAGCCGCTTTCCACATGATGGCTTCTTGTCCATGATGTGTTCCAGAAAGAAGCTGCTTTGCTGCATTGGCGAAAGGCACGGCGGCATGCACACAGAACAAAAGCACTGCTTGAAAAATGCAATTTTAACGTAAAACGGTTGCAAAGCATGAAAAAATAAATTACACTAAAGGCAGATCCACGAAAGCATTTGGATTGGAATTTTGGAAAAAGGAGACAAATCATATGGCAGACAAGTTGAAGACCGAGCGCGTCGAAAATATGTGCGGCGGCAAAGGACATGTCATCATCAAACACATTCTTGGCGAAAAGGAGCTCAATGGAAAGTGCGGCCTTTACGCGCAGGTTACTATTGAGCCGGGTTGCTCTTTGGGCTACCATGAGCACCATAACGAAAGTGAGACGTACTATATCCTTTCCGGCAAAGGCATGTATAACGATAATGGCACCCAGCGCCCCGTAGCAGCCGGCGACGTTACCTATACGCCCAATGGCTGCGGCCATGCCATGGAGCCTGTCGGCGACCAGCCGCTGGTGTTCATGGCGCTGATTATTTTTGATTGATCGTGGTTTTCGGGCCTGTCGCTTGTGAGGCGGCAGGCTTTTCCGCAGCCGGATATCCATGTTGATTGGCCCGTAACAGCAAGCGGCAAGGGGCTTCGTGCGTCCATAAGGGAATCCGGCATTGGCCACAAGGCACAGAAGGAAGTGCAAAAGGAGGAAATTATGAAATTGAAAAACATTGGAAAAAGATCAGCCGCATGGGTTCTTTCCGCTGCACTGGCGCTTTCCATCGGAATTGTGACGGGAATGCCCAAAGCATACGCAGCGGAGGAACCGACAAAGACGATTCAGATTTTGGGTACATCGGATCTGCATGGACGGTTCGACTCCTATGATTACGCCAGCAATACGCCGAATACAAACGGCGGCCTGACACAGCTTTCCACGAAAATTCAGGAGCTGCGCAAGGAAAACCCGAACACACTGGTTGTCGATGCCGGCGATACCGTGCAGGACAACATGGCGGATCTGTTTTTGCAGGACCAGAAGCACCCGATGTTTGTGGCAATGGACGCCATCGGATATGACACCTGGACACTCGGCAACCATGAATTCAACTATGGTTCCGATATGATCGAAAAGCTGGTGAAAGAGCCGAACATGGAAGTGCTGTGCGGCAATGTCTATAAAAAGGATGGCACGCGGCTGGGCAAGCCTTATACCATCAAGACGGTCGACGGCGTCCGCGTTGCGATTATCGGCATGACAACGCCCAATATTCTCCGCTGGGATGGCCCGAAGCTGGAGGGCTATAAGGTGACAAGCCCGGTCGAAGAAACCAGGAAGGCCATTGACGAAATTAAGGAGCAGAAGGCTGCGGATGTGTTTATTGGCGTGATGCACATGGGCCTGGACAATGAATATGGAACCGACGATTCCACCACTGCGGTGGCGAAGGCCTGCCCGGAACTGGCGGCCATTGTTTCCGGCCACGCACACGAGAATGTTCCGGAGCAAAAGGTCGGTTCCACCGTTTTGACGGAGCCTGGCAAGTACGGCGAGTACCTTTCGGATATCCAGCTGAAGATCAGCGGGACCGAAGGCAATTATCAAGTGACCGATGCATCCTCCACCACCATCTCCATGAAAGATGTGCCGGCGGATGAACAGCTCGATCAGACGCTCAAGCCGTACCATGACCGTGCAGTCGCCTATGGCGACCAGGTTATCGGCAAGCTGACCGGCGGCGACCTGGTACCTGAGACGGAAATTCAGGGCATCACCCAGGCCCAAGTGCAGGACACTGCCCTGATGCATTTGATTCTGGACACGCAAATGTATTACACAAAGCAGTATGTACCAGAGGACGCACACTTTGTCAGCTCCGCCGCAATGCTGGACGCTTCTGCCAACATCAAAGCCGGCGACATCAAGCGCAGCGATATGGTGAAAATCTATAAGTACGACAACACGCTGTATACCATGAAGATCACCGGCAAACAGTTGAAAAAGTATATGGAATGGTCAGCTTCCTATTTCAATCAGTACAAGGATGGCGATCTGACTGTTTCCTTCAACCCCACCATGCCGAGCTATTTGTATGACACGTTCGCCGGCGTGCGCTATACGATCAACATTTCGAAGCCGGTTGGCAGCCGTATTGAGAACCTGACCTATATGGACGACGGCCAGCCCGTCAAGGATGACGACACAGTTTACCTGACCAGCAACGACTATCGCACTTCTTCTAAGCTGTTGGGCGATCTCTTCAAGGACGAGAATGTGGAGGTCATCCACAAGACAGCGGACGATCAGATCGGCGCAGTGCGCGATATGATCGCGGATTACATTATCAATGTGAAAAAAGGTACGATCAGCAATGCATTTACGCCAAACTGGAGCCTGACGGGTATGAAGTTCGATCCTGAGAAGCGTGCGCTTGCCGCAAACCTGGTCAACAATGGCACACTGAAGCTTTCTGATGACGGCAACGGCAAGAATTACAACGCCAAGAGCATTACCGAAAAGGACGTGGAACCGTATCTGGATCAGATGCCGAAGCTGGAGTGCAAGGGTACCAACGGCACTGTATATACACCTGACACTGTAGTGCCGGTGAAGAAAGGCCAGCTGCTGCAGTTTACGGTCGATTTCCCGCTGTCGGTCGATTATGTTGTGGGGAACGGCAACACCGCGCAGACCAGCGTCGTCACTCCGCGTAAGGATGGCAAGGTCACGTATGCCGTGACCGCAACAGGCGCTGTCAACGACTGCACCGGCATCTATTTGGATGGCAAGAAGATGTTTATGGTGAAGGTGGCGGCGTAAGCGCACTTGCCAAACAGGCAGCATCTGCCCTGTTGTGTGACTCCAACGCAGGGAGCCGCCGGCCTGTAAGCGGAACCATAAAAACGCATCGGGACAAGACACCCTCTGATGTAGGAAAAATCAAACTACATCAGAGGGTGTTGTTATGTGGTATTCGTCAAATCTAACCGCGTAAAAAAGCGCCGCGTCTGAACTTACGTTGTTCAGGCGCAGCGCATGGGATTTTTCAGCATTCATTTGTTTCGCAGACTGCTGGAGCGTTTCAGGGCAGCAACTGGACATTCTCCGGCTGGTTCAGGGTTCAGATCCAAATTGGCTTCGGTGTCCAGCAGCCAGGTCTAGCGAGACGGCCCCTACGACCATTGGACTGCCATTCTGAACTATTACACCTGATTTTTGTCACCATTTACCAGCCGTTCTGTAAAACCGGAGATTTCGGCTTGAGAAATGAATTTATCAGGTTCAAGAACGATATATCGGGTCTTTCTTCGGATTCGGCCTGATCGCGCGGACCCCAAGAAACCTTCTGATTTCACAGATCCGAAAATATCCGGAGACAGTTGTATTGACAGAAAAAAGCATTATGAAAGGAAAAACAAGGATATGACCAGAAAAGCAATGTGCGCAGTTCCGCCTATGGGATGGAACTCATGGAATACATTTACTGATAAGATCAGTGAAGATTTGGTCAAAGAGACCGTAGATGCAATGAAAGAACAGGGATTTCTGGAAGCAGGCTATGAATACGTGGTGATCGATGACTGCTGGAGCTTAAAAGAACGCGACAGCGAAGGAAAACTGGTAGCGGATCCGGAGAAGTTCCCCCATGGAATCAAGGCGCTTTCCGATTATGTCCATGAAAAGGGATTCAAGCTCGGCATCTACAGCTGCTGTGGAACAAGAACCTGTGCCAATTATCCGGGAAGTTTTGAACATGAATATGAGGATGCAAGGCAGTTTGCGCAGTGGGGCGTGGATTATCTGAAATATGATAACTGCTTTAAGCCTCAGAACCAGGACGGGAAAACCCTGTATCGGAGGATGGGGCTGGCGCTGGCAAACTCCGGAAGAGACATTGTCTTCTCCGCCTGCCAGTGGGGAACGGATTCAGTTTACGACTGGATCCGCTCCTCCGGAGCGCATCTGTTCCGTTCTACCGCAGATATCAATGATTCCTGGAATTCTATCAAAGATATCGCCCTTTCCCAGATGGATAAGATGGCGTTTTCCGGGCCTTACTGCCACAATGATATGGATATGCTGGTCGTTGGCATGTATGGAAAGGGCGGAAATGAATACATTTCCGCCGGAGGATGTACGGATGAGGAATATCAAACACATTTTTCCCTATGGGCAATCATGAATTCTCCGCTTATGATCGGCTGCGATGTGAGAAATCTTTCAGATCAGGCAAAAAAGATCCTGCTGAACCGTGATCTAATCGCAATCAACCAGGATATCGAGTGCAGGACTCCATTCCTTTTGAACTGCGAGTCAAACAGTGCGGATCTGTTTGTGCTCGTGAAGTTTTTATCTGGCGGAGATCTTGCGGTCGGCATGTTCAATATGGGAGATGTGCCCGCAATGGGAGCAGTTGATTTCTGGGATCTGGGCCTTCCTGTGAGCGCCGGAATGAGTCTGGAGTTTTATGACTGTATCGGTCATGTGAATATCGGAAAGCAGAATGAAATGTTCTCGACGACAGTGCCGGCACATGGCTCGAAAGTATACAGATGCAGGATGGTGGCGAAAAAATGACAGACCATACCTGTATGACGTGCGGCAAGAAGCTTATGTCTGATGAGATTGCGCTGCACAGAAAACTGTTCGGCAGGGCATCGAAGAAATTTATGTGTCTTGACTGTCAGGCGGAGTATCTGCGGGTTGACCGCGCGCGTCTGGAAAAAGTGATAGAAATGTATCACAGGAGCGGTACATGCGTATTGTTTGCAAAATGGGAATAAAAGCAGGAAAATAGAAACGATGCGGTTAAGAAGAAAGTCTTATCCGTTTCCAGTTACCTTTATACATAGCGTAGTTCCCCTTTATCGGCTTTTTCCCACACATTCTTTCATACCATCTCCAATCGTTTCAGCTATACGTTCGGGGATACAGAAGCGCTCCGCTGTTTTCGTGACACCAGCATGCCGAACAGCGCCGCCAAAATCTGCTGGAACAATGTGCCGATCATGACCGGAAATACCACCTCAGGCGGAAAATACGCGGAGGCGATCACAGCGCCGGCGCTGATATTCCGCATACCGGCGCCATAGATCATGGAAACCGTTATGGAATGACTTTGCCGGAACAGGGCGGCCAAAAGCCAGCCGAGCGCATAACCGCTGGCTGCCAAAAGAAGGATACTGCCCGCCACCAGGAATCTTTCTGCGTTCATGTGCCGGATGTAGGGAGCCACTTCCGAGGAATTGGAGGTCACCACAAAGATCAGGCACAGCTTGGAAAAAGGCGCCAGACGGGAAGGCCATGTCTGCTTGACCCGTCCTTTGCTGAACTGGTTCAGGAGCATTGCAAGCAGTGCCGGAAGCGCGATCATAAAAAGCAGTTCCCACATCATCTGGGAAGTGTCGATCTTCACGTTTGAACCAACCAGAATGCGGAGGGTCAGCGGAATGATAAAAGGCGCCAAGAGGGTATCCACGATCACCAGCGACAAAGAGAGGGGGCTGTTGCCGTGATAGATAGAAACCCACATCAGGCCTACCACCGCTGTGGGCACTGCAAACTCCAGTACCATACCCGTCACGACATTCATATTTTCCGGGAAAAGCAGGCGCCCCAGCCCGCAGGCCAATGCCGGCAGCGCCACATGCAGCATTACCAGGCTCAAAAGAAGCGGCAGCGGCTTCCGGAATACCTCTGCTATATCGCGGAAACTGGACTTCAGCCCGCCGATAAAGGTCATGAACGCAAAGACAATGGGCACATAGGGAACCCCCAGCCCCGCTACAGACGGAAACAGCACGCCCACAGCCAGACAGCAGGGCGTCACCAGGAACATCCATTTTTCAATGAACTGATTAAAACGATTCAACATGACAATTACCTCTTCAAGTGATCTGCGAAAATGAGCCGGCTCAATTCGTGGCATGAAGTCCTTTTCCGTGCTCGTCTTGATGCTGGAAAGACATGACCAGATTTTTTTAGGCATCCACAAGCAAAACGTTCGTTCTAAAAATTCAAAAAAGGCAAGGAAGCGAAACGCATCGGCTTCCTTGCCTTTTTTGGATTCGGGCCTTATTATAGCA
>ERZ1090864.79-NODE-79-length-48896-cov-14.964333_pt1 | contig 48896 bp, 40 predicted proteins | sample MGYA00478479_ERZ1090864 | MGnify/ENA primary metagenome ERZ1090864 (study PRJEB33644, sample SAMEA5815743) | chicken gut metagenome | biome: Chicken; feature: Gastrointestinal Tract; material: Caecum | place: Ireland | collected 2019-01-01 | study: A study of the...
TATTATTAGAGATATTTTTAAAAGAATATTGCAGAAATTTTCAACTACGATTATAAGGAAGAACAAAGGATTAGGAAATCCGCAGGAGTATTTGGTGCTTATGTATTATAAAATAAGGACGGAGCCGTAATGATTAGGCTCCGTCCTTAGTCTCTTTAATCTGCTTATTCCGCAGCATCCGTCCCGGCTGTATCCGTGCTTCCGTCCTCAGCGGCCGTGTCATCCGTAGTCCCAGCGTCCTCTGCGGCATCTGTGGAAGCGTCATCCGCTGCGGCATCTGTGGAACTATCTTCCGCTGTGCCGTCTTCCGATGTTCCGTCTGTTCCATCGCCGGTGGTTTCCTCATCGGAGGTGATGAGCGTCACACCCAGATCGTCAAAGTCTACTTTATTCCATACTTTTTGGTTGACCTCGATGCCCGCGGCGTCTCTCCACTCTTCAAGCAGGGAATCGTACTGTTCCTGTCTTCTCTGCTCAACGATATTTTCCTTCTCCTGATCTGTCGCCTCCCTGTCGAGCAGGCTGGTCAGTCTGCCTACATAAAGGCCTGAATCCGTTTCGATCACGTCTGTCACATCACCTTCTGCACCGAGTGCGTCTGCGGCAGCCACCAGATCCTCATTGGGAGCCGTGCTCTCTGAATCAAATGTAGCCGTCTGCACCTCCGCTCCCAGTTCTGAGGCAGCCGTTTCTACATCTTCACCGTTCTTCACTCTGTCTGAGAGATCCTGCGCGGATGTTTTAAGAGCTTCTTTCTCCTCATCCGTCAGCTCCGTGGAATTTCCCGAGTCATCTGTTGTCGTATAAGAGAAGAACACATACTGCATACTCTTCTGCGCTGCCTCTTCATCAGACACTTCCTCATCAACGCCCTCTCTCATCTTGCTGTACATCTTGTTCTGGATCGTTGAAAGTTCAAGGAATTTCTCGATATACTTCTGGTATCCCGACACTGTCTCTTTCGCCTCGTCCGTATTATCCTCGCTGAACTGAGCTGCCGCATCCTTGATCGCTTTCTGTTCATCCTCGGACAGCGTAACCTCGTAATCAGCCGCGTGCTGGGAAATGATATACAGATTCTCCAGGTTCTCCATGATGGTGTCTTTCATAGACTCTTCGTATGTCTTGCCATCGCCTGCGTCCTGAGCCCACATCTCCTCCGCAGTCGTTCCCATCATGCCGGCATAGTTTGTCTCATACTCTCCCTGCAGCATCCTCGCGTAGAAATTTGCCACTCCCAGGGGGATCTCCTCATCTCCCACTGTCGCAACAACCGCATCTGTATCGATCGGACCGCTGCATCCTGTTACAGTCATTGCCGCCAGGGCACCTGCCGCTGCCAGGACCGCCGCCTTTTTTCCAAACCGTACCATAATTAGCCTCCTCTTTTCTCTTTGTATCCTGCATGCCTGATATACCCGGCATACACGACGGAAATTCTTCTGTGAATCCCGCATACACTGATACATTATATCGTGTTTTCCCTAAACTAACAAGTATGAATCACAAAATGTTTACACTTCTCCGCCAGTGCGCAGGCCGCTGACGCAGATCCCATATAATGACTAAAATATCTCTACAGCCTGAGAGCCCGGATGTCTTCCAGTATCCCGCGGAGGAACTCGAGAACATCTTCTCCCTTCTCCTTCCCGCTCCTGCCCTTTTTCCTGTATAGAAAATAGGGCGGCTCCTCCGTCCTGAACACAAGATCATTTCGGTAAGACTGGAGAAGCGCAGGTATTTTCTGTGGATCGATCTTCGCTTTCTCGTACATTGTAAACTTAAAATCCTGTCCTTTCTGCTCTACCGTTGTCACATACGCCGAGTGCGCCAGACCCTTCAGAGCCGCGATATGGAGGAGCTGCTGCACTTTTTTGGGAATATCTCCGAAACGGTCGATCAATTCTTCTGTCATATCATCCATCTCTTCTTCATTTTCGATGGCAGCGATCCGTTTATAAATATCCAGCTTCTGATACTCATTTTTAATGTAGGATTCCGGAATATAGGCGTCAATGTTCAGATCCACCGACGTGCTGAAGCTTTCTTCATCCTCGCCGCCTTTAAGCTTTCTCACCGCTTCGTTGAGCATCTTGCAGTAGAGATCATACCCTACTGCCTCCATATGCCCGCTCTGCGCTTCCCCCAGCAGATTGCCCGCGCCCCGGATCTCCAGGTCGCGCATGGCGATCTTAATGCCGGATCCCAGATCGGTAAATTCCCGGATCGCCGAAAGCCGTTTCTCCGCCACTTCTTTCAGGAGCTTATCCCTCCGGTAGAGAAGGAACGCATATGCCATCCGGCTGGAACGTCCCACCCGCCCCCGGAGCTGGTAAAGCTGGGACAGCCCGAACCGGTCCGCATCCTGGATGATCATAGTATTGGCATTGGGAATATCCAGCCCGGTCTCGATGATCGTAGTAGAGACAAGCACGTCAATATCCCCATTGATGAAATCATACATAATGTCCTCCAGCTCTCTCTCCCGCATCTGCCCATGTGCAAACGCAACGTTTGCCTCCGGCACGAGCTGCTGGATCCTGCCCGCCACATCCGCGATATCCGTGACCCGGTTGTACACATAATAGACCTGTCCGCCTCTTGCCAGCTCTCTGTCGACCGCTTCGCGCACCACCTCGTCATTATACTCCATAACATAGGTCTGGATGGGCATCCTGTCGTGGGGCGCTTCCTCCAGGACGCTCATATCCCTGATCCCGATCAGGCTCATGTGGAGAGTCCTTGGGATAGGCGTGGCGGTCAGGGTGAGCACATCGATATTTTCTTTGAGCTTCTTGATCTTTTCCTTATGCGTTACGCCGAACCGCTGTTCCTCGTCAATGATGAGAAGCCCTAGGTCTTTATACCCCACATCCCTGGACAGGACGCGGTGAGTTCCGATGACGATATCCACCATGCCCTTCTTCAGGTCCTCCACCGTCTTTTTCTGCTGATATGACGTGCGGAACCTGCACAGCAGGTCAATACGCACCGGAAAATCTTTGAGGCGCTGCACAAATGTGTTGTAATGCTGCTGCGCCAGGATCGTAGTCGGAACAAGATACACGACCTGCTTCCCCTCCTGAACCGCCTTAAAAGCAGTCCGGATGGCGATCTCTGTCTTTCCGTATCCCACGTCCCCGCAGATCAGGCGGTCCATGATCTTTGTACTCTCCATGTCGCGCTTCGTATCCTCAATGGCCTGGAGCTGGTCCTCCGTCTCCTCAAAAGGAAACATTTCCTCAAATTCTTTCTGCCAGATCGTGTCCGGGCCATAGACAAAGCCTTCGGAGCGCTGGCGCGCGGCGTACAGCCTCACCAGATCCTCCGCAACGCTCTGGACAGCTTTCTTTACCTGGCTTTTTGTCCTTCCCCACTGGACCGTCCCCAGTTTGTTCAGCCGGGGCTTCCGGGCGTCTGCCCCCGCGTATTTCTGGATCAGGTCCATCTGCGCCACCGGGATATAGAGGACGCCGCCCTCCGCGTAGGATATCTTCATATAGTCTTTTATGACTTTATCCACCTCGATCTTCTCGATCCCCTGGTAAACGCCGATCCCATGGTTCTCATGGACCACATAATCTCCCGGTTTGAGTTCCGCGAAATCCTGGATCTTCTGTCCTTCATATTTTCTGCGGCGCTTCTTCTTTTTCTTCCTGCCGAAAATATCCGACTCCGAAATGACCATGAACTTCAGCATGGGATACTCATACCCCTCTGCCACATACCCGAAGGACACCATGATCTCCCCGGGCTTCACTGTCCGCTCCATGTCATCGCTGTAGAAACTGCTCAGGTCATAATCTCTCAGATCTTCGGCAAGGCGTTTAGCCCTTGTCCTGGAAGCGGACAGCAGGACAGTCCGGTATCCCTCCCGCTTCAGCCTCTTCAGGTCGCGGGTCAGGAGCTCGAAGCTGCTGTTGTAAGGATTGACCCCCTTTGCCTGGAGGCTGTATGACTTCCTTGTCTGGAACATGCCGCACCTGGATTCCAAAATTGTGGCGGCTATGCCGCTGTACTGGTTCATCCTCCCGATGATGTCTTTTGTCCGGAATACTTTCAGACGGTCTTCTTCCGCCTCATCCATCCCGGCCTCGATCCGGCTCTCCCTGCTGTGGAAATATTCCTGTTCCACCTCCTCCGCCATTTCCTGCAAGCGCTGGGGCTCGTCAAGAAACAGGAGGCTTTTCTCTTTCGGGAAATACTCCAGAAAAGAAACCGTCTCAAGCCCATCCCTCCAGTTCTCAGAAGCCGGATAGATTGTGATCCCGCTCAGATTCTCCACCGACCGCTGACTCTCCACGTCAAAGCTGCGGATGGAATCAACCTCGTCCCCCCACAGCTCGATCCGCACCGGAAGCTCTTCTGTCAGGGGAAAGACATCCAGGATGCCTCCCCGGACCGCAAACTGCCCCGGTCCCTCGATCTGGCTCTCCCTCTCGTACCCCATGGAAGCCAGCCGGGACTCAAATTCCGGCAGATCGATCTCACCCCCTCCGGCTACAGCGATCCTCTCTTTCAGGATCTCAGACGGATGGGGAAGTCCGTCCAGAAAGGCATCCATGGTAGTGATCACCGTGACAGGCGCGCCTTCTTCTTTTTCGATCAGGGTCCTCAACACCTTCATCCTCTGGTCCGTGAGCGCCTTTCCTTTAATGTCCGCGTAATAGAAAAGGAGATCTCTTGCCGGATACAGACAGACCGCATCTGTAAAAAGGCGGTACTCCTCATAGGCTTTTTTCGCTTTCTCTTCACTGGAAAAAGCGATGACTCTGTATTCGCAGCCATCGCCCAGCGCATACATCAGGTGCGTTTTCTGTGAGTTTACACAACCCGCGATCTGTATGATGCCTTTTTCTTTTTTTCTGTCCTTTACGATATCCTGATAATCCGCCAGTTCTGTGAGCGGTTCCAGTAAAGCCTGCATGGATTCAGCCCGCCTTCTTTTCAATATTTTTCTCGTGGACCGTTCAGATCATGATTCCTTTTTTCTGCGGTTGTACTCGTTCATCGCCTCGTTTATCTGTCCTGACACGATCAGTTCCGCGGCGCGGACCGCATGATCATACCCCTCGTCCATCCGTTCTTTTTCTTCCTTCAAGAAATGTCCCAGGACATAATCAGCCAGATCATAGCCTTTTGGTTTTTCTCCCACCCCCACTTTGATGCGGGGGAACACCTGGGTTCCAAGATGCGCGATGATGTTCTTGATCCCATTGTGTCCCCCCGCGCTTCCCTTTGTCCGGATGCGGAGCTGTCCCACGTCCAGGCTGATGTCGTCATAGATCACGAGCAGTTCATTTTCCTCGTCTGCTTTGTAATAATCCACAAGACTGATAATACTCTCCCCGCTCAGGTTCATATAAGTCTGGGGCTTTGCAAGTATCACTTTCTGCCCTTCAATGATGCCTTTCCCGATACATGCCCGGTGTTTTTTTGTGTCCACCGATATATTGTATTTGTCCGCAAGCCGGTCTATTACATCAAAACCCGCATTATGCCTTGTCCCTTCGTACTGTCTGTCGGGATTTCCCAGTCCAGCTATTATAAACATATGCGCCAGCCATCCTTCCTGTCATCTTTCATATACGAAAGCTATTTTACAGCATCCATCCCTGTTTGTCACGCAGTGCTTATGAATATTTTCCTTTTTCCGGTCATACACTTATAAAAAACGGACCGCCGTAAAACCGGCAGCCGAATCGATTGGGAGGTAACTCTATGAGTTCCAGAACAAAAATCGTTGTCCTGCACATGAAGGAGATCATCTATACTGCCATATTTGCGGCACTTGGCATTCTGCTCGTCATCCTTCTTTTTATCATGTTCCGTCCGGAAAAGGACACAGCCGAAGCAGATACCGGGAAGCAGTATACCCCCGGCATCTATACCTCTTCCCTCACTCTGAACAACACGAACCTGGAGGTGGAAGTGTCCGTGGATGAATCCCGCATCAATTCCATTCGCTTTTCCAATCTGGATGAGACAGTGACAACGATGTTTCCCCTTATCCAGCCAGCCATAGAAGACATCGCAGAGCAGGTCTATGAAACACAGTCGCTGGACGACGTCTCCCTGTCGGAAGATGCTCCTTACACATCGCAGATCATACTTGACGCCATAAAAGAAGCCGTTGAAAAAGCCGCAGTCCGATAACTGCGGCTTTACTGCCGGTTCAGCTTTCTACGATCAGGTATGTTCCGTCCGGGAGCGGAAATACTTCAGATGCTTCCTCAAGCTCCTCCGGCGTCATCCCATCCACATCAACGCCCTCTTCTTCAAAGTATTCCCTCACCTCATCCAGAGAATCAGCCACAACTGCCATGCAGTCTTCCAGAAAGGCTTCCGCCTCTTCCAAAGTCTCTGCCACCGGTTCGGCAAAAAGTTTCTTCTGTTCTTTTAAAAAGGTCCTCAGACATACTTCACTGTAATCACTCATCTGTGTCTCTCCTTCCATCTATCACGCCGATGATCTCATCCGCCGAATCCACGATCCGGGCTGCGTCCTCCCGCTCCAGCTCTTCCCGGGAACGGAATCCCCACGAAACCAGGACTGTATCCATACAGGCAGCCCTGCCTGTCTCCGCATCCACTTCAGAATCTCCAATATAAAGCGTTTCCGACCGGTCCGCGCCCAACGCTTCCGCTATCATAAGCGCCGCGGCCGGATCCGGCTTCCTGGGTACGTCCTCTCTCTGTCCCCTGACGATATCGAACAATCCTTTCCCAAAGATCTTTTCCGCCACATATGCTGTCTGCAGGTCCGGCTTATTAGAGAGGATTGCCAGTTTCATCCCTCTGCCTTTCAGTTCTTCCAGCAGACGCGGCACTCCGCTGTATGGCTTCACATGATAAGTACAGTTTTCATCAAATATACTACGGTATAGCCCCATCGCCTCATCAAAGTGGGCCAGCTCCCTGTCTCCGCCTGCTCTCAGCGCCTTCTCGATCAGGACATTTGCCCCATTACCCACAAAACGCCTGCATTGTTCTTGTGTGATCCCCGGAAATCCCATCTCCTTCATTGTCAGATTGACCGAATAAGTCAGGGATTCCAGTGTGTCTGTCAGCGTCCCGTCCAGGTCAAATATGCATGCTTTGTACATTGTTGTCTTTCATCCTCTCTGTGTCCGCCCCGCGGATATTTTCTCCTACTCGCCCAGAAGATATTTTCGCATGATCTTCAGGGCGTTTTTCTCCAGCCGGCTTACCTGTGCCTGGGAGATGTTGATCTGCTCCGCCACCTCCATCTGCGTCTTTCCCTCAAAAAAGCGGAGTGTGATGATATACCTTTCCCTCTCATTGAGCCGCTCCATCGCCGCCTCAAGAGAAAGCTCCTCCACCCAGTTTTCCTCTTTATTTTTCTTATCGCTGACCTGATCCATCACATACAGCGTATCCCCGCCGTCACTGTATACAGGTTCATGCAGGCTCATGGGCATCTGGATAGCGTCCAGGGCATAGACCACATCCTCCTTGGAAATGCCGATCTCATCCGCGATCTCCTGCACAGTGGGCTCTTTCATATGCTGACGGATATATCCCTCCTTGGCATAAATCGCCTTGTACGCCGTATCTCTCAGGGAACGGCTGACTCTCATGGGACTGTTGTCTCGCAGATAGCGCCGTATCTCTCCGATGATCATGGGCACTGCGTATGTGGAAAATTTGACCATCCTGGACGGATCAAAATGATCCACCGCCTTCATCAGCCCCACGCATCCGATCTGGAAGAGGTCATCCGCATTCTCGCTGCTGCTCTCAAAACGTTTGATCACGCTTAATACGAGCCTTAGATTTCCTTTGATATATTTCTCCCGCGCCTCTTCGTCCCCTGCCTTGATCCGCTCGAACAGCTCCGCCTTTTCCTCTTCTTTTAACAGCGGCAGCTTGGATGTATTCACACCGCACAGTTCAACCTTGTTCACCATCATCTCAAGAATCCTCCTAAGCATTTTCTACTTAGAATGATTCTCACTCAGGGTGAAAGATATTCCGGGAGCAGGAAAATTTTATAAAGTTTTAGCCCTTGACAAAATCCCTGTCATAAACTCTGTCACTGATCCCATTTGTCTGCAAGATTGTTGATCTGCGTCTCAAATTTCGCCTTATCTTTGTTGGACAGGCCTTCATTTCGGTAGATCACGTCAAGCAGACGCTTACCGGCACCGACAAGCCGCTCGAAGGCTGTATCTGCCCTGCGCTGCGCCGCTTTCTTCGGCTTCACGGGAATGCTCACGCCCTCGTTTGTGATCTCATTTGCAAGCAGATCCGCCTCGCCGCATGGGTAAGGAGCCCATGCGCTGTAACCGAATCTTTCCTCTACAGTCTTTGCAAATTCATCTGTCACACTATCTTCGCCATGCACAACGAACACTCTCTGAATGGGGGTGCGGAACGCGCCGATCCACTTGAGGAGCCCATTCATGTCCGCATGACCGCTGACTCCGTGAAGGCTCTCGATCCTGGCATGGACCTCGATCGGCTCGCCGAAAAGTTTGATATTCTTCTCCCCTTCAAGCAGCCGGCGCCCCAGTGTCCCATTTGCCTGATATCCGACAAAGAGTATCGTACATTCGGGCCGCCAGAGATTGTGCTTCAGATGGTGTCGTATACGCCCCGCGTCACACATGCCCGAAGCGGATATGATCACCTTTGGCTTCTCTATAAAATTGATCATCTTAGAGTCATCACTTGTGGTCGATATGTGCAGCCCGGGGAAAACAAGGGGATTCACTCCTGAATTGACCAGATCCATGGCCTCATCGTCAAAGCAGTCCCGCATATTCATCGTAAATACCCGGGTGGCCTCGATCGCCAGAGGACTGTCCAGATACACGTCAAAATCCTTATATTCCGGCAGAAGTCCTTTCTCCTTGATCTCTCGGATAAAATAGAGCATTTCCTGCGTTCTTCCCACCGCGAACGATGGGATCACCACGTTTCCGCCCCTGTCAAAGGTCTCCCTCAATATCCTGGTAAACTCTCCCACATAGTCCGGCTTCTCCGCCGTGTGGATCCGGTTCCCATATGTAGACTCCACGACCACATAATCCGCAGCCTCTGTGTAGGTCGGATCCTTGAGGATCGGCTGGTCCAGATTGCCCACATCTCCTGAAAATACGATCTTCTTTGTGACATCCCCCTCTGTTGCCCAGACCTCAATGCTTGCCGAGCCGAGCAGATGCCCTACATCCGTAAAACGGATCTGGATGCCGTCGCAGATCGTGATCCTCTCGCTGTACTGACAGGGAACAAGCAGCTCGATGGCATCCAGCGCGTCCTGCATCACATACACAGGCTCATACTCCGGCTGCCCCGCTCTCCTGCCCTTACGGTTGCGCCACTCTGCCTCAAATTCCTGGATGTGCGCGCTGTCCCGCAGCATGATATTGCACAGATCCGCAGTCGCAAAGGTAGCGAAGATCTGCCCCTTGAACCCATTCTTTGCCAGCTTCGGCAGCATACCCGAATGGTCAATATGCGCATGAGTAAGGAATACATAATCAATGTCTTTTTCCGGGATGGGAAGCCCCGGATTCTCGTACAGATCCGGTCCCTGTTCCATGCCGCAGTCGATCAGGATGTTTTTCCCGGCTGCCTGGATGAAATGACAGCTCCCGGTAACCTCGTGGGCCGCTCCGATAAAAGTAAGTTTCATAGTCTCACCCGCCCTTTTCTCTTTTCTTCTATTGTACCATTCTTTTTCCAAAGATACATCTGTTTCTTGAGTTCTTATCTCTCCTCCCGGAAGTAATTGAGTCCGCAGCTCTTTGGCTGCGCATGTTCCCTGCTCTGTCTCATGCTTGTGATGACGAGCACGAGGATCGTGGCGATATATGGGAACATGTCATAGATCTGAGCCGGGAGACCGGGAATATTTACATACATGCGCATGATCGTAAGTCCACCGAAGATCAGAGCCACGAGCATGCCCCGGGCCGGACTCCAAGTCGCGAAGATAACGAGCGCCACTGCAAGCCATCCATAGCCGCTGACGCAGTTGTGTACCCACACGCCGGAGGTGGTCACCATGCTCATGTACATTCCGCCGATGCCGCAGATACCACCGCCGATGACCGTCGCCATGTATTTATAAAGCGTGATATTAATTCCCGCCGCGTCTGCTGTCGCAGGATCTTCTCCCACCGCGCGCAGGTTCAGTCCCACCCGGGAACGATTGAAAAACCATGCCATGGCAACAGCCGCGATAATGGCGAAATATACCAGCCAGTTGTACTGGAACAGAAGAGGCCCGATCACAGGAATATCTGACAGGACCGGGATATGCAGGCTGGAGAATGCTTTCTTCGTGGTCTCTGTAACTGCCACATACCCTCCTGCCTTCTGCCCTACATACTCTCCGAAGAAATTGCCGAAGCCGGTCCCGAAGATCGTCAGAGTAAGGCCTGTCACGTTCTGGTTCGCCCGCAGCGTGATCGTCAGGAAACTGTATATGAGCGCCCCGCCTGCTCCCGCCAGGAAGGAGGTCAGAAGAGCGATCGCCGAGGAAATGACTCCGTTCGGGCTCCCTCCGGTACTGATCACTGCCTGCTCATAGTAATAGGAACCGGCAAGGCCGGTGATGGCGCCCATAAACATCATGCCTTCCACGCCGAGGTTTAAGTTGCCGGACTTCTCGGTCAGGATCTCGCCCAGGGCGCCGAGCAGCAGCGGCGTCCCCGCAAGCACTGCCGCGATAAAAAGACCGTTCAATGTATTAAGCATGGTGTTCCTCCTTTCCTCTTCCGATCAGCTTGTATGAGATAAAGAACTCACAGCCCAGCATGAAGAACAAAATAATACCAATGAGCAGATCCGCCGCTGACGCAGGGATCTTGAACTGTGTCTGTATCGCATTGGATCCCCTCTCCAGCATAGCTACGAACACGGATACAACGAGCATTCCAAAAGGATTCATCTTTGCCAGCCACGCCACGGTGATCGCGGTAAATCCCACTCCGCCCGCGGTTCCCTCTGTGATGGTATAGTCTGAACCCGCAAACTGGAGCATGCCCACAAGCCCGCACAGGGCGCCCGACAGAAACATGGTCCTCCGGAATACTTTTCCCACGTTGATCCCTGCGTATCTTGCCGTATTGTTGCTCTCTCCCACCACAGAAATCTCATACCCCTGTTTTGTCCTGTTAAAATAAATATAGGACGCCACTACCAGGACAAGAGCCAGTATCCAGCCCCAGTGAACGCCCAGCACCTTTGTAAGGCGGGCTCCCGGAACGAGCATGGCGATCTTCGGATAACTGCTGCCCGGATCCTTCCACGGTCCGTTCATCAGGTATTTGATGAAGGCAAGCGCGATATAATTGAGCATCAGTGTAAAGAGCGTCTCATTTGTCCCCCATTTCGCCTTGCACACAGCGGGAAGAAGTCCGTAAAGGCCTCCCGCCACGATCGCCGCGAACATCATCAGGAGCACAAGCGGAAGCTTCGGGAAGATGTGAGCCGTAAAGAGCCCGAATGCCCCGGCCGCCACTGCCCCTATGAGAATCTGCCCCTCTCCTCCGATATTCCAGAACTTCATCTTAAACGCAAAGGAAATTCCGATAGCAGTGATCAAGAGGGGAACCGCGATCTTTATCGTCTCATAGATCACTGTCTGAGATCCCCACGCCCCTTTTACCATGGAAAGATATACAGAAATGGGATTATGCCCCAGCAGAAGGATAACGATCCCTCCGGTCACCAGTGAGAGGAGAAACGCCGCCGCCCGGATCCCCCATGATTTCCGGCTGGAGATCGCATCCCTCCTGACCATCCTCAAAAATGGTTCTTTTGCCTGTGTTGAATGTGCGCTCATGCCGTTACCTCCTCATTCCCGCTGCCGGACTTCGGGTCTCCCGCGTGGATCATCATAAGTCCGATATCCTCTTTCGTCACTTTCTTCGGATCCACAATGCCGCTCACCTTCCCCCCGCACATGACCATGATGCGGTCGGAAAGCTGCATCAGCACATCCAGGTCCTCTCCGATGAAAATGACTGCGACACCTTTTTTCTTCTGCTCATTGAGCAGGTCATAAATCCGATAGGAAGAATTGATATCCAGTCCCCGCACCGGATATGCCACGATCAGCACGGACGGATGACAGGCGATTTCCCTCCCCAGAAGCACCTTCTGCACATTTCCGCCTGAAAGTCTTCCCACCGGCGTGTCCACTCCCGGGGTCACGATCTCCAGTTCATCGATCAGTTTTTCTGCCAGCTCTCTCGGATTTTTGCGATCCACAAAAATCCCCTTGTTCGACTTATAACTCCGGAGCATCACATTGTCGGTCATGTCCATCCCTGCCACAAGTCCCATGCCGAGCCTGTCTTCCGGGACAAAAGCCATGGAAATCCCTTTTCTGACGATCTCATCCGGTTTCAGACCAAGGATGCGCTCCTGTACCGGTACTCCTTCATGGTTCCCGGAGTAGAGCACTGACCCGCCGATGGATGGATACAGACCGGCAATGATCTCGCACAGCTCCTTCTGACCGCTTCCCGCAATGCCTGCGATCCCAAGGATCTCTCCGCCGTAAGCCTCAAAAGATACGTTGTCCAGCGCTTTGACGCCGTCTCCGTTTAGGCAGGTCAGGTCGATCACCTGAAGACGCTTTTCTCCCCGCACTGTCTCCGGCCTTTCAATCTCCAGGCTGATCGGACGGCCGACCATCATCTCTGTGAGCTGTGTCTGATCGGTCTCCTGTGTGTTGACCACGCCGATGTATTCGCCCTTGCGCAGGATCGCCACCCGGTCGGAGATCGCGAGCACTTCGTTCAGCTTGTGGGTGATGATGATAATGGACTTCCCATCCTTTTTCATGTTTCTCAGCACCGCGAAAAGACGGTCTGTCTCCTGGGGGGTCAGAACTGCCGTAGGCTCATCCAGTATCAGGATATCCGCACCCTTGTAGAGTACTTTTAAGATCTCTACTGTCTGCTTTTCCGACACTGACATATTGTAGATTTTTTTGGAGGGCTCCAGGTCAAATCCGTATTTCTCTGCCAGCTCCCGCACTTTTTTGTTGATCTCCCTGCGGTTTACCGTTGCCTTTCCTTCCATCCCCAGCATGATATTCTCCGCCGCGGTCAGGACGTCCACCAGCTTAAAATGCTGATGGATCATGCCGATCCCGAGCGCAAAGGAATCTTTTGGAGAACGTATCGTCACTTCCTCTCCCTTTACATAGATCTCGCCATGATCCGGAAAATAAATCCCTGACAACATGTTCATCAGGGTTGTCTTTCCGCTCCCATTCTCCCCCAGAAGCGCAATGATTTCTCCTTTTCTCAGTTCAAGATTGACATCCTTATTGGCAGTCACCTTTCCAAAGGTCTTTGTCACATGATGCATCTTTACCGCATATTCTGCTGCCCCGCTCAAGCTCTCATCCTCCTTCTTTTTCTTCTGTGTGCCTGATATGAACAAAGCCGTCCGAAGACGGCTCTGTCATATATTTTCCCGGTCTTGTCCGGTCTTTATTCAACTACTCGACTACGGTGCATCCATCAACGATATACAGCCAGGACGGCGCGGAAGCCTCCTCCTGCTCGTGATAGTATTCGCCTTCTGCCACTTCATACTCTTCTCCGTCCGGGCTCACGCCTTTGAGAGGACCTGCAAACACATGGAGCTCACCGGATCTGATCTTCTCCGCAGCCTCGTCAATGGCTTCCTGGGTGCCCTCTGCCGCAATATTCTCATTCAGAGGTGACAGATAGACCGCGCCGTCCGCGAGACCTTTGCACCAGTCAACCGGGATTTCCTCACCGTCGATCATCGCCTGCACGGCCTCCGTCACATAGATGCCCCAGTCAATACGCGGAGAGATAAGAGACGCGTTCGGAGCAGCCTCGATCATATCATTGTTGTATCCAACCTGCCATACGCCGTTGTCCTCTGCCGTTGTGGCAGGAGCCGTAGAGTCGGAGTGCTGTGAGATCACATCGCATCCGCGGTCGATCAGCGCCTTTGCCACCTGAGACTCAACCGTGGGGTCATTCCAGGAATTGGTGTACATGATCTCCATGGTCACATCCGGGTTTACGCTCTTCGCTCCCAGATAGAACGCGGTGTATCCGCTGATGACCTCGGCAAACGGAAATGCGGCAACATAACCGAGCTTGTTGGACTCTGTCTTGAGACCTGCCGCGATCCCGGCAAGGTAACGTCCCTCATAGATCGAAGCAAAATAATTGTGAAGATTGTCAAGCCCCGCATCTTTTGCCTGATACCCTGTTGCATGGCAGAACTGGACTTCCGGGTATTCCCTCGCCACTTCCACCACATAATCTTCGAAACCGAAGCTCGTCGCAAAAATGATGTTGCAGCCCGCGTCAACCAGCTCTCTTAACGCCGTATCACATGATGCGTCTTCTGCCACATTGTATTTATTGATGATCTGGTCATCACTTAACCCGAGCGCCTTCTGCATCTCCTGTGTTCCCAGATCGTGATTGTATGTGTATCCCATGTCGCTGGGGTCTGAAATGTGGACAAATCCCACCTTGATCTCGTCCTTCGGGATCCCTTCCAAAGTCGCTGTGGAAGAACCTCCGTCATCATTTCCGCCAGTCTCCGCAGCCGGAGCTCCGCACCCTGCGATCAGAGTGACTGCCATAGCTGCGCACAAAAATACGCTGACAATCTTCTTTTTCATTGTTTTTCCTCCTTCTTGTCGTTCTCCGGGAAAACCTTCCCGGAATCTGCCTCTAATGATAAAAAACGCTATCCAGATCATCTGTGTTTACGGATAGCCTTTTCGTATACATTTTACCCTCTGCCTTTCTATAAGTCAATATATTTTGTCACCGCGTCTAGGCTTTATTCTGTCTTTGCGGGCAGGCTTTCTTCCATGTATAAAATCTCCTGATTTCTTCTTCATACAACGTGCTGCAGCCGGTACAGGATCATACCTGCACCGGCTGCGGCATCAAAAAATCCGCATAACTGTTACTGGATGTCCAGCACCTTGTAGTCCTGGTCTTCCACTGCTTTTTTCAGGGTATCATCGCCCACCTCTGTGTTCAGTGTGACAACGGCCGTCCCTGCCTCATGGCTCACCTCTGCCGCATCCACTTCTGCCAGAGCTTCCAGGCTCTTTTTCACCCTCGCCTCACAGTGTCCGCACATCATACCCTCGATCTTCATTGTTTTTGTCATTGTTGTTTCCTCCTCTTTCTTTTTTACTTTTATTTTTTTGTCTCTGCCGGCGTCATACAGCTTAAACCAGTTAAGCCTCAGCGCGTTGCTGACCACGCAGACACTGGACAGGCTCATTGCCGCTGCCCCGAACATGGGATTTAACTGCCATCCAAAGAGCGGAAGCCAGACGCCTGCCGCCAGCGGAATACCGATCACGTTATAGAAAAACGCCCAGAACAGATTCTCGTGGATGTTGCGCAGTGTGGCGCGGCTGAGGCGGATGGCTGCTGGCACATCGCTCAAACGGCTTTTCATGAGCACCACGTCTGCCGCGTCAATGGCGATGTCCGTTCCCGCTCCGATGGCGATCCCCATGTCCGCCCTAGTCAGCGCGGGGGCATCATTGATGCCATCGCCGACCATTGCCACCTTGCCCTTTTTCTTCAGGGCGCGGATCACGCTTTCCTTGCCGTCCGGGAGCACTCCGGCTATAACCTCGTCCACACCGGCCTGAGCGCCGATGGCTTTTGCCGTCCGTTCATTGTCGCCGGTAAGCATGACAACACGGATCCCCATATTCTGGAGTTCCTTCACAGCTCCCGGGCTGTCCTCCTTGATCACATCCGCCACGGCAATAATGCCGATGAACTTACCGTCCCTGCTGAAGAACAGGGGTGTCTTCCCCTCTTCGGAAAGCTGCTCTGACTTTTTTCTCACTTCGTCCGGGATCACGGCCTTTTTGCCGATGAACGCCAGATTTCCGCCCGCCAGGCCCGCTCCATCCAGCGTTCCTGTCAGCCCGTTACCCGGAACTGCATGGAAATCATCTGTTTCCAGAGATCCATCGACTTTTTCCGCTTCTGCCCTTACAATGACCGCGCGGGCAAGCGGATGTTCGCTCTTCTTCTCAAGAGCATAGGCATGGGCCAGCAGCTCTGCCTCCGTCACGCCATCCGCGGGGAGGATATCTGTCACCTTCGGCTCTCCGCTGGTGATCGTACCTGTCTTATCCAGGGCAACGATCTGGGTCTTTCCGGTTTCCTCCAGGGACACCGCTGTCTTGAACATAATACCGTTCTTTGCGCCTATCCCATTGCCCACCATGATCGCCACCGGAGTCGCCAGCCCCAGGGCACAGGGACAACTGATGACAAGGACGGAGATCCCTTTTGCCAGAGCGAACCCGACCGTCTGTCCGGTGATCAGCCATACAAGGATCGTAGCAAGGGCAATGGCGATGACTGCCGGGACAAACACGCCGGATACCCGGTCTGCCACCTTTGCAATGGGCGCCTTGGTGGCCGCCGCGTCGCTCACCATCTGGATGATCTGGGAGAGCGTAGTGTCCTCGCCCACCCGCGACGCCTCACAGCGCAGGAATCCGGACTGGTTTAAAGTTGCGGCCGACACTGCATCACCTGCCGCCTTGTCCACAGGAATACTCTCTCCTGTGAGCGCGGATTCATTTACCGCGCTGTGCCCCTCCAGGATGATCCCATCCACAGGGATGTTTTCCCCCGGCCTTACGACAAAGATATCACCCTTTCTCACCTGGTCGATGGAGACTGTCTCTTCCCCGCCGTCTCTTACTACGGCCGCCGTCTTCGGCGCCAGCTTCATCAGGCTCTTTAAGGCGTCCGTGGTCCGCCCTTTGGACCGCGCCTCCAGCATCTTTCCCAGTGTGATCAGTGTGAGGATCATCGCGGCGGATTCAAAATAAAATTCATGCATATAGGACATGGCGCCCGCCATATCCCCGCGCATCTGCGCGTCAGTCATGGCAAAGAGCGCGTACAGGCTGTATCCGTAAGAAGCGCCTGCTCCAAGCGCCACAAGCGTATCCATATTGGGGGCCCGGTGGATCAGGCCTTTAAAACCGCTGATAAAAAATTTCTGGTTGACCACCATGACCGCGGTCGTAAGCAGGAGCTGGATCAGCCCCATCGCCACATGGTTTCCTTCAAGGAAAGCGGGAGCGGGCCAGTTCCACATCATATGCCCCATTGAAAAATACATCAGAGGGAAAAGAAAGCACAGGGAAGCGATCAGCCGTTTCTTCATTTTCGGCGTCTCCCTGTCTTTCAGAGAATCCTCCACCGCTGACGCGGAAGACGAGGAAGCTCTGCTGCCTCCTTCTGCCTGCGCAGTCTTCCGGGCCGCTCCATATCCGGCTTCCTCCACGGCAGCCATGATCTCTTCGGGAGCCGCCGTTCCCTCAACTCCCATGGAATTTGTCAGCAGGCTCACCGAACAGGAAGTCACTCCCGGCACTTTGGAGACTGCTTTCTCCACCCGGGCGCTGCACGCCGCGCAGCTCATGCCCGTCACATTATATTGTTCCATAACATCACTCCTTTGCTCTGTCTTTTTTCATTTATTTCATCAACTTCTGAAGGACAAGGACCAGTTCGTCTATCGTCTCTTCCTTTCCCTCCCGGATATCCTCTATCACACAGGTGCGGATATGCTCTCCGAGAAGCACTTTATTAAAGCTGTTAAGAGCGGCATTGACCGCTGACACCTGGATCAGGATATCCGGGCAGTATGCGTCGCTCTCTACCATCTTCTTTATCCCTCTCACCTGTCCCTCAATGCGGCTCAGACGGTTTATCATGTTCTTTTTCTCTTTGTCCGGACGCTCCTTTGTCTTATGCTGGCATCCGGGGCAGGTCTTATATCCCTCTTCCATGATCTCACGGCCTCCTTCTCCTGCTGAAACCTTCGCCGGACAGCCCTTTTGCAAAGGATAAGACTGATAAATCTTACTCATCCATCCGGCAATAAACCCCCGCGGGGTATTTCCCCGCTGAACACATTATATACCCTATTGGGGTATAATGCAAGAAAAAAATTAAAAAGGCAGTACGCTACACTGCCTTCCATTTACTGACCTTTTCTTTATAGTAGATAACACCCTCTCTTATGATCTCTGGCTTTCCGTCCCGCACCGCCACTTCAGTAACCGCGCAGTTCGGCGGCACCTCATCCCGCCAGAAATCTGCCACGGACAGGTTTCCCTTGATCCTGTTTAGCAGCGCTGCCATCGAAACTCCATGGGTGGACACGAGAATGTTCTTGTCCTGAAGCTCCTCTCTTTCACACATCTCTTGCAGGAAATCCCCTGTACGGTCATAAAGCTGTCGGATCGTCTCAGCGCCTTCCGGGGGAATGTAATTCTTTGTATCTGTAAAAAAACGGTTGAACTCATCACTCCCCGGCTCCCGGTTTCCTCCGCTGCAGCACAGTCCTTCATAACTCCCGAAGCACAGCTCCCTGAGCCGTTCATCATCATAAAGGGGCGCCCCGCGGTCCCCCAGAATGATCTGTGCCGTCTCCCTTGCCCTTGCGAGCGGGCTCGTATATCCCATGTCGATACAAAGACCCTTCATCCCCTCCGCCGTCTCTTTTGCAAGATGTCTCCCAAAGTCGTTGAGAGGGATATCCGTGTGCCCCTGTACCCTGCGCTCTCTGTTCCAGTCCGTCTCTCCATGGCGGACAATATATAATCTCATAGTATTCTCTCCTTTGAATCTTGTCTTTTTTCCCGCTGAAGGCTATAATGGAACCGGTATTTCCAAAAGAAAGGAATGATACAGACATGAATAAGATCACAAGCTTTACCATTGACCATATCCGGCTCGTGCCGGGCATATATGTCTCAAGAAAGGACACGGTCAGCAGCGCGGTCATCACAACTTTTGACATCCGTATGACAAGCCCCAATGACGAACCGGTCATGAATACCGCGGAAGTCCATACGATCGAGCATCTGGGAGCAACCTTTCTCCGTAACCACGGAGCGTACAGGGACTGGGTGCTCTATTTCGGTCCCATGGGATGCCGCACAGGCTTTTACCTTCTGCTCGCAGGCGACTATGCTTCCTCTGACATTGTCCCTCTGATGAGGGAAATGTTTTCTTTCATCGCTTCCTATGAAGGAGAGATCCCCGGAGCGTCTGCTCGCGACTGCGGCAATTATCTGGACATGAATCTCCCCATGGCAAGATATCTTGCAAAAAAATTCATAGAAGACGTGCTGGATGACATCCAGGACACCCAGCTCTCTTATCCGGAATAAGATCATCTCCGTTTTTTGAGCACCTCTCTCCTGATGTACCGGTATGTCTTCTCTTCCCCCTGTTCCGCCAGCATACGGAGCAGCTTCTCCAGAAGTTCTCTTGATTCCGGGTGCATCAGATCTCCCGCTTTTCCGTTCAGATAGTATTCCAGGGGATTCGAATCTTTGTATAGATCCCCTTTATATACTTTACTGGCCGCGATCCGGTCAAGAAACATCTCCACCACATACCGGACCGGCATCTTCATCCCTGTGAGTTCCGGGCTTCCATCCAGCCCATAGTCGATCCAGTACTCATAATGGTGCTTGTTCCTCCCCTTGTGGTGCAGCCATGCGGAGGAAAAGCCTTTGTCTTCACGCTCCGCGTTGTTGGGGCTCCGGTTGCCCTGATAATATTTACAGCCCACTCTGAATTCTGTCCAGCTGTACTTGGACAGGTCATGGAGCAGTCCCTGCCGGTAGAGCCCCACGCGAAAACACTCCTTCATGACAAGGATCTTATGCTTTGTGATCGTCCCGAAATGCTTCAGCGCCTTCATGTTCTTTTCCGCCCTTTTCCCTTGTCTGTCTTCTCCTGCATCTCTGTGCCGGTCAGGATGGTAATGCTCCGTTCCCTCAGCTCGATGCTTTTCTGATCCTCCGGGGATACCGGACTCTCTAGGATTCCGTCCCGCGTGTCTGCGGCGAGCTTCCAGCCCCTTCCCTTTCCCGGAGACGGAAGGGCAAACGCATGCGGGATCCAGTGCATGTTATAGGCGATAAAACACTCCTGATCCTCAGGTCCTGCCGCTGAATAAAGGACTCCGAGCTGACGGCTGGACACCTCGTCCTTTACCTGCCACGCGCTTTCCCCATGGTAGGACACATCCGGCACGCCGCACGCGGTCCGGTCCATCCCTCTGAGTTCTTCCTCACGGTGCAGACAGGGATGCTTTCTTCGAAAAGCGATCAGCTCCTTTACAAATGTAAAGAGTGTGTCGTCTGTCTTGAGCCTGCTCCAGTCCACCCACCCGGTCTCATTATCCTGGCAGTATACATTATTATTGCCCTTCTGTGAATTATAAAACTCATCCCCGGCCAGGATGCATGGCGTACCCTGGGCTGTGAGAAGCAGGAAGAAGGCATTTCGCACCTGAGCCTTTCTGAGAGCTGTCACCGCCCTCTTTCGGCTGGGACCTTCAACCCCGCAGTTCCAGCTGTAATTATAATCCGGACCGTCCGTATTATTCTCGCCGTTCTCCTCATTATGCTTACAGTCATAAGAGACGAGATCCCACAGCGTAAACCCGGTCTGTGCAGTGATATAATTGCATTTTCCATCGGCAGCCGAATGGTGTCTGAGCGCCCAGCTCACATCCCTTATCATATTTTCATCCCCTTTGAGAAAACGCCGCATGATATTCTGGAAAGCGTCATCCTTCCGTATCAGCTTGATATCTTTTAAAAAGGGGTCCCCCTGCAGGATTTCCCAGGGAACAGTGTACGGATTCACCACAAAGCCGTCTATATGGTATTCCAGCATGTAGAAACGCAGGCACTCCAGCACTGTCTGTACAGGGATCCCCTCTGCAAACGGCATCTCCAGGACTACCTCAATGCCTTCCCGGTGACATGCCCTTACCATGTCCTTAAGCTCCCTTACTGCGGAACTCCCCGCGGCATATGCCTCTTTGGGCGCAAAATAATAAGCCGGGCCGTACCCCCAGTAATTGATCTTTCCTTTTTGGCACTCTTCAAATTCGTAAACCGGCATACACTGGATCTGGTTGATCCCAAGCTCTTTCAGATATGGGATCTTCTCGATCACGCCCAGGTAAGTGCCCTTATGTCTGGCCTTTGAAGAGCTGTGTTTTGTAAAACCGCGCACATGGAGACTGTATGCTGTCACCTCGTCCCATCGCAGGTGCAGTCTTCTGTCGTCTTCCCAGTCATATTCCGGCGATATCAGCTTTCCCCGGATCTGATGGACAGACAGGTCGCGTTGCAGCCCGAATACCTTCTTTCCGGTGATCTCCCTGACATACGGATCGACACATACCTTTCCGTCTATCTCGAAGTTATATTCGTACTTATCAGCTTCTATCCCCTCCACCGCAAGGAAACGCACTTCGCCTATCCCTTCTTCCTCCGGCATGTCAAAGCGTGCTGCCGGAATCTCCTTCCCTTTTCTGTACAGGAGGAGTCCGCAGGATCTTCCCGAAGGCACCTGCACGGAAAAATTCACTCTGTCTTTCTCTACCGCCGCTCCAAACGGCTGTGGTCTTCCTGTCGTCTTCTTCATAGTCTGTTCCTTTCCTACTGCCAGCCGTCTGTTCCATACATATCAAGATTTTCTCTGCTGATAAAGAAGGTTTCCACGCTGATCTCATTTTCGTACGCCCCTCCGTCGAGAAGGGCTGCCGCTGTCTTCGCGGCTGTTTTTCCCATATTGATGGGCGACTGTGCCCCGATGCCTGCCATCGGGCTTTCCGAAGCCGCCAGCACGGCCTTCACCTCCGGGGAGCCGCCCACGCAATATACAAGGATATCATTCCTCCCAACGTCATCAAGCGCCTGGAGCACCTGGAGCGCCATCTGGTCATCCCCGCACATAATAGCGTCGATCAGTTCCTCCTCGCTCAGGACGCTTTTTATCTCTGCCTGGATCCCGGTCTCCGTCTTTTCTGCATCGATCCTCCTGACAACTTCAAATCCTTTGTTGCTGATCGCCTCCTCAAATCCCGTGATCCTCACATTGACCGCGGCATCTGCAGGACTCTCCACGAGCACCAGCTTTCCGCCGGCAGGCCTTTTTTCTGTCAGATCCTGAGCGCAGACTTTGCCCGCATTCTCGTCATCCGAACCGATAAATGCGTCTGTCAGGCCAGTCTCCTCCACGCGGACGCCCAGATTGATGACCGGGATGCCTGCTTCCTTCAGAGCTTCCAGAGACGCTGTGATCTGCTCCGGATCAACAGGGCACAGAAACACCAGATCCACGTCCTCGTTTATCATCTCCTGTATCTGTGACGCCTGCACGTCCGCATCCTGCTGTGCATCCCGCACCATCATGGGGTTCCCCTGATTCTCCAGCGCCATGCCGACAGAATCTTTCAGCACCTGATAAAAAGGATCGGAAAGATCCGGACAGCTATACCCGAACATCCAGTCCTTCGTCTGATCTTCCGTCTCTTCCTCCGTCTCTTCCACGACGGCATTGTCCTCCGGCGTGCCCACATCCCTCTTGCATCCTGATATCAAAATCACGGCAAACACGGCCATTAGTATGATGCCGATCCCTTTTTTCTTCATCTGCTTTCCTCTCTGTCCTGCTCTTGTTGTCTTCCACTCTTTCATTCTATCGTGTTTCAGGGGAATGTCAATAATCATATCCCTTGCTTTTTTGATTTCTTTCTGATACCATCATGGTACGATACTGCTGCGGCAGCCTTCCCTGTAGAAGAGGAAGGGCTTTCTGCATATCACGCATTACAGACAGAAGGAGAAACACATATGAATGAAAACGAATCACTCACTGTAACACTGACACTTGAAAATGACGAAGAGCTGGAGTGCGCTGTTCTCACCATTTTTGAGACCGGCGGCAGAGAATATATTGCCCTGCTTCCCCTTGATGAAAATGGGGACAATGATGACGGCCAGGTATATCTCTACCGGTTTATCGACAAAGGCGAAGATAAAGAACCGGATCTCGAGAACATCCTCGATGACGAGGAGTTTGAGCGTGTATCTGAAGCTTTCAGCGAATGGATGGAGGAACAGGATTTCAGCGATATAGATCTGAATGACATCGAGTGATCCGGTTATCTCTCTTCCAGAAGCTCATCCACAAAACGGGAAGGATCTGCCTCTTTTCCGTTTTTTTCTTTTACATAACAGATCCGGAGCACATTTTCCGCCCGGGTCATCCCCACATAAAAGAGCCGCCTCTCTTCTTCCTCCTCCTTCTCAGTCACTGCCTTTTTATATGGCATCCTCCCCTCGTTGGCACCGATCAGGAATACCGTATCGAACTCCAGCCCTTTTGCCGCGTGAAGGGTCATCAGCCGCACCCCTTCCCCTGAAAGATCCTTCCGCCTCTCATTCCTCCTGAGAGCCTCTGTGTATTCTTCTATATGGCAGAACCATTCCTTAACTGTGGCATACGGCCGGGCCGCTTCCGCGATCTCTGCGAGCACTTCATTGAGGTCTGCGCGCTCGATCCTGTTTGCAAAGGCATGATCTTTCAGAAAATCGTCATATCCGATCCGTTTTCTGATATACCGGACCGCCGCATAGGGCGCCATCCTGGAAAGCATTTTTACATCCCACTCAAACTGATCGATCCGGTCCAACATCCAGTCTTTGTCACAGTAGAACTTCCTGATCTCCTCAAAGGACGCTCCTTCGGCGAGACTGTCCCTCCCGATATAACGTTTCGGGCGGTTCATGACCCGCAGCATGTCTCCCCGGCTGACCGCTCCTGTGGCAAGGCGGAAATATGCCTGGATATCTTTCGCGATAAAATGGTCATAGAGATTGGGCAGATGCTCTCTCATCTGAAAGGGCAGCTTTCTCCTGATCAGCTCCTCCGCCACCGGACGCGCGTCTGTGTGGATCCGAAAAAGCACCGCCATATCTTCCGCGGGCACTCCCCTATCCATTCGCTTCACGATCTCATCCGCCACATAATGTGCCTCCTCGTTGGGGTCTTTCAGCTCCTGTATATGTAAGAACTCACCCTTGTCCCTCACAGCCTGGATCTTCTTGTCAAACCGCTTCTCATTATTGCCGATCACCTTCAGAGAATTGGTGACGATATTTGAGGTGGACCGGTAGTTAACGTCAAGGAGGATCTGCTCTGCTCCCGGATAATCTTTTCCAAACCGGAACATGATCTCCGGGTCAGCGCCCCGGAATCCGTAGATCGCCTGATCGTCATCGCCCACCACAAAAAGATTGTTCTCCGGGAGAGCCAGCATCCGCAGCACATCGTACTGTACACGGTTGATGTCCTGAAATTCATCCACCAGGATATAACGGAATCTTTTCTGCCACTGCGCCAGCAGATCCGGCCTGGTGGCAAAGAGCTCATAGCAGACCACGAGCATATCGTCAAAATCAATCTTACGCAGAGATTTGCGCTCTTTTTCATACTCTCTGTATATATCGCGGAAAGTCCCGGCGCTGCATTTTGACGACGCGAATTCCCGGATGTCGATCCGGCTGTTTTTTACTTTTCCGATCTCTTCCGCAATATCCCTGAGGAAAGCTTCTTCATCAGAAGGGTCCAGCTCCTGACGGCCTATGATCAGGCGCAGGAGCTGATATTTTTCCTCCTCTGACAGAATATTTTCCGGCCCGAACCTGTACGCCCATTTCAGGATACCGTAATAAATCCCATGGAACGTGCCTGCCGTGACCGGAATATTTTTCTTCCCCAGCAGACCGGACAGCCGTTCTTTCATCTCTGCCGCGGCAAAGCGGGTAAAAGTAACGACCAGAATTTCTTCTGGTCTTACATGGCATTCTTCGATCAGATACCTGATCCTGTTAACAATAGTAAGCGTCTTCCCGGAACCCGGCCCCGCCAGTACCTGACAGGGACCGGCCCCATGTGTGACAGCCTTTTTCTGTGCTTGGCTAAATCCCATCTGTCTCCTCTCTAACTAAGCTTTTCGATCCCTTTTCTGATCCTGTTCAGGGACTCTTCTTTTCCCAATACTTCTATCAGCTCTGTCGCGCCGCCCGGCGTATTCTGCTTGCCCGAGACCGCGGTCCTCAGCGGCCACATCACATAGCCGATATTGTATCCCTTCTCCTCCGCAAATCCTTTGAGCATCTCAAAGAGAGCGTCATTGGAATAATCCTGCTGCTCCTCAAGAAGGGGGATCACTTCCCGGAGGAGGGCAAGACCTTTCTCCGGATCCGTCTTCATCTTCTTGTGTGTGTAAAGCTCATTGTCATATTCCGGAACTTTCTCAAAGAAATCGATCTGCTCGCAGATATCCGGCAGGATCTCGATCCTTGTCTTGACCAGGGCGGCAATCCTCTTAAGGTCAAAGTCCTTTGTGACCGTCCTGCGGATATACGGCTCTGCAAGTTCATAGAACCGTTCAAGATCCATTGCTTTCAAATATTCTCCATTCATCCATTTCAGCTTCACAGTGTCAAAAACAGCCGGGGACTTGCTCATGTGCCGGTAGTCAAAGGTCTCCACCAGCTCTTCCAGGGTAAAGATCTCCCTGTTATCCGCCGGACACCAGCCCAGGAGAGCCACATAATTGACTACTGCCTCAGACACAAACCCCTGATCGATCAGATCCTCATAGGAGGAGTGCCCGCACCGCTTGCTCAGCTTCTTATGGTTCTCATCCGTGATGAGCGGACAGTGAACATACACCGGGATCTCCCATCCGAACGCCTCATAGAGCCTGTTGTACTTCGGCACGGATGACAGATACTCATTTCCCCTCACCACATGCGTGATGCCCATCAGATGATCGTCAATGACATTGGCGAAATTATAGGTGGGGAATCCATCCGATTTGATCAGGATCATATCGTCCAGCTCATTGTTCGGAACTGTGATATCCCCATAGATCTCATCGTGGAACGTGGTCTCACCTTCCCGGGGGACATTCAGGCGGATGACCCACGGCTTTCCCGCCGCCAGGTTCTCCTCAATCTCTTCTCTGCTCAGGCCCAGACAGTGTTTATCGTACACAACGATATCCGTACCATCGTCAGACACAGAGGTCTTTAATGATTCCAGACGCTCCTTGTCGCAGAAACAGTAATATGCGTCTCCCTGTTCCACTAGCTGTTTCGCATACTTCAGATACAGTCCGGACGCCTGCCTTTCGCTCTGCACATACGGTCCGTATCCACCGTCTTTGTCCGGTCCTTCATCATGCTTAAGCCCGGTCTTTTCCAGCGTCCTGTATATGATATCCAGCGCGCCTTCCACAAAACGCTCCTGATCCGTATCCTCCACACGAAGAATGAAATCCCCACCTTCGTGTTTCGCGATCAGGTACGCATAAAGCGCTGTACGCAGATTTCCAACGTGCATCCGCCCTGTCGGGCTAGGTGCAAATCTTGTTCTCACTCTGTTGCTCATCTTTTTTCTCCAATCATGGTCTGTATTTTATTTTCCGCACTCGTCAGCCAGTCTCTCAAGAAATTCATCGCATCTCCCATACACGACAAAGTCTGCTCTCTGGTCTGTATAGTGCTCCGATCCTGTCACAAGGATCAGCTCCGTGCCCGTATAATACTGCAGCAGCTGACTGCACAGCGGAGAATTCAGGCTGGCTCCGAGCACAAGGAGCGCATCCGCTTTTTCCACTTCTCCCGCTGCTTTTGTCATAATGCCGTTGTCGATCATCTCCCCGAACAGGCACACCTGAGGGCGGAGCGCGACAAGACATTTTTCACAAAGGGGAACATTTTTCGATTCCCTGATATATTCCACAGGATAATGTTTTCCGCAGGACGGACACACATTGTCAAAAACCGTGCCCTTCATATTCACTACGTTCCCGCATCCGGCCCTGTCCTCCAGTCCGGCGATGCGGCGGGTAATGATCGAATCCACAAGTCCGCAGTCCTGAAGCTTCTTCAGCATGTGAAACCCTTTCCCCGGCGGGATCTCCACTGCCTTAAGGATGACTTCTTTATAAAAGCGAAAGAACAGTTCTTTCCTGGCGGAGTAAAATCCGCTGCTGAATATCTCTTCATAAGAATAGCCGTACTTATCTTCGATCTCATAGGACTCCGCTCCATCCCTTAAAAGCGGATACCCGCTTTCCGCCATGAGACCGATACCGCTTAAAACGACTGTGTACCTGCCCTCTCTTAATATCTGGAGTATATTATTTTCTCTCATAAAGTCCCCTCCTTTCTGCCGCCTTTCCTTCAGCAGGCAATGTTCCTATATACGGTATTATAAAACATATCGGAGGATTCTTCAACAAACAACTCCTGTCACTTCATCCCTGCTCTCTGTATATCAACCCTTCAGATCCTCCGCCCGGAGCAGAAGGATGGATGAGGGAAGGCTGCCTGTGGCTTCCAGGGAACAGCCGACTGCGTCTATGACCTCGATCTTTGCCTCGCCAAACGCACCTTCCGCAAACCTGGTAACTCTGTCAGGAACTTTATAACTCCCGGTCCTTGCGGATGGAAAGCCAAGTATGCAGGTCCCATTCTCCGAGAAAAGCACACCGTCCTCTGTATAATAACTTTCTGAAGCTTCTGCTTCCAGCCACTCCAGATAGCCAAGCCCGGCGAAAGCGCCCTCCTCTATATGAACGATATTGGCAGGGATATAGATCTCTGCGATGATGACCGGAACATCAGCAAACGCTCCCGCCGCGATCCCTGTGCAGCCTTCAGATGGCAGGACCAGATAACCGTCCGAAACAACTGCCGGATCTTGGATCCCGCAGATCATCCCATACTCATTTACAAAAATCCCATCCACTGACGCCGGTACTGTCTCAGCCGGCGCCTCCTCCGCCGGAGCGTCCGCGGGCGGTACAGTCTCTGCCGGGTGTTCTTCCGCAGGAATGCTTATGGGTGGCGCCGTCTCCTCAGGGTACTTTGGCTCAGCGGGAAAGGTATCCGCCCCGGCTATCAGTCCCGCAGGCGTTATGAGTGGCGCAGTCTCTTGAGTCAATCTCTCCTGCTCCGCGATATCCCGGGACATGTCCATGCCCTTCAGTGGGACCGGACTGCATCCGGTGACTGCCATCACTGCCAGTATCCCGGGGTCATCAGAAACAGGTTCCATTCCGAACCCCCTTCTTGACAGACGATCTGCGTATCCTCCATCCGTGCCAGGTATCGCCGCCCCTGTGTCCCAGACCCAGCCTGCCAGCATCAGAAAAACAATGAGGACAAGCACAGTCCGCTCCATCCTGTGGAGATTTTCTGCTGATCTCCACTCCCCATAAAGTTTCCCACACCACTCCATTTTGATTCCCTTCCCTTTCTACACCACAACAACTGATGGCAATATCTTCCATCTGCTTTTCCAGGATAAGGTATCAGAGAAAAAGGAATGCCGCAATCCCCTGCAACATTCCTTTGCAATTTTTTGTTACGATCCTCTGTTTCTCTCAGACATTGATCTCTGCTTTCATGCCCAGCTCTCCCTCATTCTCTTTCAGAAGAGGACAGATGACATTTTTCAGATATGCCTCCACCTGTTCCTTTGCCCGTCCTACATATTTTGCAGAATCCATCGTTTCTTGCAGATCTTCAATACTTAAGTTGAACGCCGGGTCCGCCGCGATCAGTTCGAGCAGATTATTATCCAGCCCTTTTTCCTTCACATTCTTTCCCGCCTCCATGGAAAGCTCGCGGATCCTCTCGTGAAGTTCCTGCCTGTCTCCGCCTGCTTTCACCGCGTCCATCATGATATTCTCTGTCGCCATGAACGGAAGCTCAGACATGAGCCGCTTTTCGATCACTTTTGGGTAGACTACAAGCCCATCCACCACGTTCAGGCACAGGTCAAGAATCCCATCAATAGCAAGGAATCCTTCCGGAACGCTCAGACGCTTGTTTGCGGAATCATCCAGCGTCCTCTCAAACCACTGTGCAGCCGATGTGACCGCGGGATTCAGCGCATCGATCATCACATAGCGGGACAGGGACGCGATCCTCTCGCTGCGCATGGGATTCCGCTTATACGCCATGGCTGAGGACCCGATCTGCGTCTTTTCAAATGGCTCCTCGATCTCCTTTAAGTGCTGGAGCAGCCGGATGTCATTGGAAAATTTGTGGGCGCTTGCCGCGATGCCTGCAAGGACATTCAACACCCTTGTATCCACTTTTCTGGAATATGTCTGTCCGGATACCGGATAACAGGCTTTAAATCCCATCTTTTCCGCGATCATGGGATCGATCCTGTCGATTTTCTCCTGATCTCCGTCAAAGAGTTCCAGAAAGCTGGCCTGTGTGCCTGTGGTCCCCTTTGAACCCAGAAGCTTCAGGCTGCCGAGCACATGATCCAGATCCTCCAGATCCATTTCAAATTCCTGCATCCACAGAGTCGCCCTCTTGCCGACAGTCGTGGGCTGCGCCGGCTGGAAATGTGTAAACGCGAGGGTGGGCTGGCTTTTTTGCTCCTCCGCGAATTTAGCCAGCTCAGCGATCACATTGATCAGCTTTTTTCTCACCAGCTTCAGAGCCTCAGACATAATGATAATGTCCGTGTTATCCCCCACATAACAGGACGTGGCGCCGAGATGGATGATCCCCTTTGCCTTCGGGCACTGCACGCCATAAGCATAGACATGCGACATCACGTCATGGCGTACGATTTTTTCCCTCTCCCTGGCCACATCGTAATTGATATCATCCGCATGGCTTTTGAGTTCCTCGATCTGCTCGTCTGTGATATTGAGTCCCAGCTCTTTCTCTGTCTCCGCAAGCGCGATCCAGAGTCTCCTCCATGTGCGGAATTTCTTGTCCGGAGAGAAAATGTACTGCATCTCTCTGCTCGCGTAACGCTCGGAAAGAGGGCTAACATAACGGTCATTTGACATATTACTGATCTCCTTTATCCTGTATACTTGTATGCTGATCCCATTCCCATGCGGACACGCTCTCCATCCTGGAAGCTTTCCTATGGAAAACAGGGATCTTTCCGACTATTATAGTAACATCAGAGCCTTTATACGGCAACACTTTATTGTCCAAAAAGTCTCCTATTCGAATGCGTGGCTGATATCCCGCCCCGGAACCTCCATGGGATAATTTCCGGTAAAACATGCGTCACAGTATTTCAGCTCTCCCACCATTTCCTTTAGTTTTGACACTTCCATATACCCCAGGGAATCCGCGCCGATCATCTGCCGGATCTCTTCCGGTGTGTGGGAATGGGCAATGAGCTGTTCATTCGATGGTACGTCCGTCCCAAAATAGCACGGATGAAGGAACGGCGGTGAACTGATACGCACATGCACTTCCTCCGCGCCCGCGTTTTTCAGCATTTTAATGATATTCGCGCAGGTTGTTCCCCGAACGATAGAGTCATCCACCATGACGATCCGCTTCCCTTTCACCACCTCCGGGATCACATTCAACTTGATCTTAACGCTGGATTCCCGCTCGCTCTGTTTTGGCTTGATAAAGGTCCTGCCCACATAACTGTTCTTGTGAAATGCCATGCCGTATGGGATTCCCGACTGCTCAGAGTAGCCCTTCGCGGCAACCAGGCCGGAATCGGGCACGCCCACTACCAGATCCGCCTCCACCGGATAGGACTCTGCCAGAGCCTTCCCGGCAAGAATGCGGGAGTGATAGACATTCACTCCATCAATCGTGCTGTCTGTCCGGGCAAAGTAGATATACTCAAAGATACATCTTGCCTGCCGCTCTTCCGGGACTGCCATGCTCATGTCGGAAGCAATGCCTTCTTTTGTGATCGTCACGATCTCCCCCGGCCGCACGTCCCTTACAAATTCCGCGTCCACAGCCGCGACAGCGCAGCTCTCGGAAGCCAGGAAATAAGCGTTATCCCGCTTTCCGATACACAGGGGTTTGAGCCCGAACGGATCTCTGGCCCCGATCATCTTGCGCGGGCTGCTGACCACGAGGGCGTAGGCTCCTTTGATCTTCTTCATGGCATTTTTTACCGCTTCTTCCGCAGTCCTGGCATTCAGCCGCTCTCTCGCCACATGATACGCGATCACTTCCGAGTCGATCGTTGTCTGAAAGATCGCTCCTGTGTACTCCAGCTCACGTCTCAGTTCCACCGCGTTGACCAGATTACCGTTATGGGCGATGGCCAGAGTGCCCTTCACATAGTTGATGACAAGGGGCTGGGCGTTCTCTACTCTCGTCCCTCCCGCCGTGGAATAGCGGACATGTCCGACTCCCAGATTGCCCTTCAACTTCTCCAGCTCTTCCTCGTCGAACACATCGTTTACATGCCCGAGACCTTTTCTGGACAATACCTTTCTCTGCCCGGAGGTGTCTGTCACCGCGATGCCGCAGCTCTCCTGTCCTCTGTGCTGCAATGCAAAAAGCCCATAATAGATGGACGCGGCAACGTCGCGTCCATCCAGGTCATAGGCTCCAAAAACCCCACATTCCTCGCCGATTCCTGTGGTAATATTATCAAATCCTGTCATGAAATCCTGCTCCTTATTGATTCGTAAATCTTGATAAAAATTGCCTTGTGCGTTCTTCCCGCGGATGCTCGAACACTTCCTCAGGAGTGCCCTGTTCCATGATGCGTCCGCCGTCCATAAAGATCACCTGGCTGGATACACCCCGGGCAAACGCCATCTCATGCGTGACAATGATCATCGTTGTCTCCTGATCCGCCAGCCCTTTGATTACCTTCAGCACTTCCCCGGTAAGCTCCGGATCGAGCGCTGAAGTCGGTTCATCAAAACAGAGGATATCCGGTTTCAGCGCCAGCGCCCTGGCGATCGCCACCCTCTGGCACTGTCCGCCGGAAAGCTGGTGGGGATAATTTTCCATCCGGTCTGACAGCCCCATCTGATCCAGAAGGGTCTTTGCTTCCGCCTCGATCTGCGCATGGATTTCCTTTTTCTTTGATTTATAATCCGGCTTCTCCTTTGCCAGGAGTTCCTTCGCCAGCAGTACGTTCTGAAGCGCCGTATACTGTGGAAAGAGGTTAAAAGACTGGAACACCAGGCCGAAGTGAAGCCGCTTTCTTCTGATCTCCCCCTCCTGCATCGTCGCCGGATCATTCGCGTCGAACAGCGTCTCACCGTTCACGCGGATCACGCCTCCGTCCGGCCTTTCAAGAAAATTCAGACAGCGGAGCAGCGTTGTCTTCCCGCTTCCGGACGAACCGATGAGGGACAATACTTTTCCCTTTTCCAGGGAAAAACTGATATCTTTCAGCACTTTCGTGTTCCCAAAGCTCTTACTTACATGCTGTACTTCCAATATGGCCATATGTTCCGCCTCCTATCTGAAATATTCCAGTTTTTTCTCAAGACGTCCCAGGAGGACTGTCAGGATCCCATTAAAGATCAGATAGTACACTGCCGTAAAGAACAGCGGCCAGATCACGCCTGCGATCCCCATGTTTCCCTTCATGAAGGACTGTCCTGCCCAGATAACCTCCTGAAGCGCGATAATGCGGGAAAGAGAAGTGTCTTTTACCAGTGTGATGATCTCATTGGACATGGGAGGCACGATCCTCTTGGTCATCTGAAGGAGTTTCACCTTTAAAAAGATCTGCCTCTTTGTCATGCCGAGCACAAGCCCTGCCTCCTCCTGTCCTGCCGGAACTCCCTGGATGCCGCCCCGGTAGATCTCCGAAAAATAGCAGGCGTAATTAAAGATAAAGGCAACCGAAGCCGCGAGAAAACGTCCGTTCTCACCGCCTCCCCATATATTGTTGCCCATCAGGCCGGGCATGAAATAGACGATCAAAAGCTGGATCATCAGAGGTGTTCCCCTGATGATCCATACGATGATCTTTGTAATGAAACTTAAGGGCTTAAATCGGGACATAGACCCAAAGGAAATGATCAGCCCCAGGGGGATCGCCCCCAGCAGCGTCACAAAAAACAGCTTTAAGGTCTGCAGGAATCCCACGTTCAGCGCCTGCACAACGATTGGAAATTGCTCTGAAAATTCCATGACATATCTCCGTCTGTAAATTTATTTTTACTGTTACTGTTCGATCAGCGCAGCCTGTACTCCGTATTTCTCCGCCAGCTCCCGGATGCTTCCGTCTTCATAGGCTTTGGCAAAGAAATCATTCAACTCTGCTTTCAGATCCGAACCTTTCCTGAATCCCACGCCGTACTCCTCGCTGTTCAGGTGTACCGTATATGTAAGGTCAGAATAGCTTGTTCCCTCTCCGATCATCGCCGCTGCCATGAGCAGGTCGATCACTGCCGCGTCTGAAGTCCCTGCCGCCACTTCCATGAGGGCATCCGCCTGTGCTGTCACCGGGGTAACGTTCAGCTCCCTTGCCTCAAGCTCCTCCTCGCCTGCGCTTCCCGCCTCAGCGGCAAAGCTTAAATCCGCCAGGCTGTCCTCATCCTGATACTGGTCAGCCACATCGGAGGGGACCACAACGACCTGGGCGTTCTCAAGATAAGCGTCCGTACAGTCCATGGCGCTGGTCACCTCCGGAGTGAGGGTCATGCCGTTCCACACACAGTCGATCGTCTTGCCATCCAGCTCCAGGATCTTATTTTCCCAGTCGATCTCGACAAACTCCACCTCAACGCCAAGACTCTCCGCAAATTCTCTCGCAAGATCCGCGTCGAATCCGACCCACTCGCCGCTGGAGTCCTTGTAATCCATGGGTTCAAAATTCGTGATGCCCACGACCAGAGTACCTTTCTCTTTTACATAATCCATATCGCTCGTCTCAGCGGCATCCCCACCGGAACCGGCATTTCCTTTTGAACCGCATCCCGCAAGCATGGTAACAACGATACCTGCACAAAGTAACATACTTAATACTCTTCTTTTCATAATTCCCTCCATCGCCGGAAATCCAGCCTCACTTTTTTTCTCTACCAATGTGTCACTGTATCACGGTAAAGTTACCGTTGTATTCTACCATACAGACCACGGCGTGTCAAACCCTTGTTCAGGGTCTGTTCCCGCGTCCTGTGCCATCTGCGTCTCTAAGTATGGCTCCTGCGGTGCTGCCGCTTCCACTTTTCTATAACAGAGAGATCGGTCTCCGCGGGCAGGCTCTTCCGGAGCTCGTCCAGCTCCTGACGCATCTGCGCGTTGATCTCCATGTATTCTTCATTCTTTGTGATTAGGATGTGATATTCCTCCAGGGACATATATTTGTACGATGCGTACAGATACGGTTTGAGGAGCGTCTTATCCCCGCACATCTGATAAGCCCTGTCATACATGCGCGCCGCCTCCTGATACAGAAAGAGCCTTCCGTATGCCGCTCCCAGTCCCGCGTAGATCCGGCCGTAAAACTTATCGTCCACGGTCTCATCTCTCTCCTGGTTCAGGATAGACTGGTACACGAGGATCGCCTCCTCCAGCTCCCCGCTCTCCAACAGGTTGTCCCCCTTGAATTTCTGACGCTCGATATCCTTCTGGTTCTTCAGATGCTCCAGCACATTCTGGATGCGTATCATCTCCGGCTCCCTGTATATGCGCGAAGCTTTCAGGATCGTCAGGACGAACTTCTCCACGGACCCCCTCAGCCGGAGCACGTCCCTGAGGTCTGACGCCAGGCTCTCCATGCCCAGCTCTTCGTCAAGCCAGTCACAGAGCTGTTCGTTCATGATCGTGTAGTCGATGAGATAGAGATTATTACACAGATAATAGCAAAGCTCCTCGATGGTGAAGATCCTGCTGTGTATCCTGGTGACCTCGTAAGGATGTGCCGCGTGTCTGTCATGACAAAGAATTAAATTTCCCATCATTGCCTCCTAAATGTATGATCTTTTCCGCGTGGAAATCCGTGGGCGGGAAGAAATCGCCAAATCCCGCATCCCGCACAGTGATCTTACATGTCTTTTCATCCAGGAACAGCGTCTCGATCTGGAGACGCATGGAGTACTCCGCGCGCCTGGGGAATTTTTCAAGAGAAATCTTCTCAGTCCTCACATTCCCCTGGATCAGGGATTCGATGTGGAATTCAATGTCCTTTACATCTTCCATAAGGACTTCCCACTGGTTGTTGGACTCATACCAGTGAGCGCCCCACGAAACGATGGGATACCACATTTCCTGACCATCCACTCTCATATTCACTGTGATCTGGTCTGTCAGCTTGTCCTCTGACAGATAGACCGGATTCTCGATGTGCATGAAAAGCTTCCGGTAAGCTGTGTAGCATGCGCCCTTGCTGTACAGGTTGTTCCCGATAAAGGCGCGCCGTCCGTTGCAGAGCACTCTCAGCGCTTTTGGATACCAGTTATTCTCGAAGCCTTCTCCTGTAAGAAATACCGAAGATACGATCCGCTTGTCAAACACACTCTCAATAAACCTGCAGAACATGGCATCCGCCTCTTTCGCCTTGTCCTCATTCAGCACCGGATAAACTGCCGCCAGTTCCTTCATATGGGCGCTGGCCACCTCGTCCACTGTCACAAAAGTGGTCCTGCCGCCGCCCAGGCCCGGGCGGAGACGCCGGAGCATATAAGCCCGGATCTCATTCCGGTCGCAGCAGAAGAGCGCCGCGTCGTACTGCCACAGCTCCTTTGGCTGATAGAACAGATAATTGCAGAAGCTTTCTTTGTAATCCTGGATAAAGATATGCCGCTTGTCAATATTCATGCGCACGGCGATCCCCCTCAGCATCTGCGCCAGTTCCTCTGTCAGCGCCGGCACGGTAAACACGATCCCTTCGATTTCGGGGAAAGACTGAAGAGACATCTGGATGAACTGGGAGAGAAGCCATACCGCGTCGTATGTTTCTTCCCCGAATTCGATCCTGTCCCCGGCAAGGCTCTTGCTCAAAAGCCTTGTGACCGTAAAACCTTCCTTTATGGTGACAAGACGCTTTGCCTCCTTGCCGTATGCCCATGTATCCCGAAGTTTCCCGATGATCAGAGGGATCTGATAGTTGTCCGAATCCACCTCAAGCGTGTCCGGCTCCAGCTCCTGATCGTTATAAAAACTGATCTGGCATGTCTTCTCATTTATTTCATAACCGATGATACTGCCTTGTCCCATGGAAAGACACCCTCCTTATTCCTGTGTGAACATATGGACTGCCGCCGCATCCTCCAGCGCGTATTCCTGCATCTTCTTCCTGCGCTGCTTGGCTCCGGACTCCGTGAGGATATCATTCAGCCTTCCGTATCTGCCCTGTTCGCCGGGCTCTGTCTCTCTTACACATGTCTCTTTATCGCTGCGGTAGGAATTTCCGTCAATGGTCTCTTTAAAATAATATTTCAGCTTTTCATTGGCAAAGAGCACGAATTTCTTCACATAGAGATTCTCGTACATGGGAGTCAGGATCTCTGTGGAGTAGTCCGCCGGCTCCTCTCCGCCTTTCTGGAGCTGATAATAGAGCATGACCCTGCTGCCCTTCTGGCCTTTGTACTCGATCAATGTCTTATCCCAGAGCTGCTGCTCGATCAGCCAGTCCTTCTCATAAGAAAGGAAGAATGGAAAATAAATCTGCTTTGCGCACAGCTCCTGAAGGAATTTCTTCAGTGTCCTGCGCGTCTGAGCATTGTACTCCCTGCCAGAATAATACTTGAGCACGGCGATCTTGCAGATGTCGATGGTATCCTCGCCTTTCTCATATTCGCGGCAGATGATGTCGATCACGCTGCGGCCGATCTTCCTCTCCTCAACTACATACTCCCTGGACACATAGGAGAGATATGCCTGCTGCAGGCGGAAATAAGCGCCTTCCGCATAATACTGCTCAAAAATCTGCGCCTCCTGGAAGAGTTCCTCCGAGAAAAGCATCTGCGTGAGGATCCGCTCCGCAAGTTTGTGAGTATGTACCTCATAATCCCTCGCCTCCCTCCAGAGCACCTTCATATCCGGGGTGGCCCCGCAGTAATAGTTGGCAAGATAGGTCAGGATCACTTTGTCATACTGCTGCTTTTTGAACAGCTCAAAACATACATAAGTGAGGAAGTCATCATTTTCATAGTTGTTTTCCCTGATCGTCCTGCTGCAAAGCCCCAGCAGCTCTTCCTCCGTATAGTTCTCCAGGCCTTTTTCACGCACCACATCCAGCGTCAGTTCCTGTGATTCCTCTTCCTCTCTGTTTCTGCGCAGCCCATTGATATATTTTCTGCACATATCCATGTAGCGCAGCTCGTAGAAGAGCCGTTTGCTTTCATATGGGATGGAATCCGTGTAATGCCTGCCGTCCTTTGCCTCCCACACGAGACGGTCGGTCTTGGCATACAGGAACACGCGGGCGCCGCTCTCCGTGTAGGGCGCCTTCTGGGTGATCGTCCCATCCTCCGCGATCACATGGATATACTTCATATCCGGGACTTTTGTCGTGATCCAATACGCATGGCACACATCATACAGCGCTCTGACTCGTTCCGGATTCATCGCGGATTCTACGACAAAGCGCTTGTATATGATACGAAGCTGCTCATCCACATTTCTGCGGTCAAGCTGATTCCAGGCAAACGCTTCCATCTCATCTCTGTAATGAGCATAGATCTCGCTCGCCTCATCTTCATAGGTGATCAGGTTGGCATACAGGAACGCGCATTTATGGTAGTCCAGTGAATTTCCGTGCATAAAATACAGGTACACGGACCTTGGCAGCGCCTTGTGGAACTGCCCCGGGACAACGGACGCCATATAATACTCGTAGAGCTGCGCGATCTTAAGCTCTGCCTCCACTGCCTTCTGATACCACTTAAAATATTTTCTGTCCACACAGTTGCCCTTGATCAGCAGAGTGCAGATAGATGTAAGGATCATAGCCTCCTGATATATTTTATAGGAAAGCACAAGAACATCATAGAGATGTCTGTCAAACACTTTCATCTGACTGGCAAGGTTCGCCGTGTAAAGCGCCAGCTCTCTGGTCATCAGCTTATGTTTCACCGCAAAGAGCAGGACGCGCACCTCGAACTCTCCCAGTTTCTTCAGGGAGGAACTCTTGTCCCGGAAACACCTGAAAGCCTGGAGATAGAACCAGATACTGTGGGATTTTTCCTCGTAAAACTGCTTTTCCAGGGCGCGCAGCCTCTCGCTGTAAATCTTATACTCCGAATCCACCTCTACCAGCATGCACAGGACCTTCCAGCTGTCCGGATGCTTCATGAATGTTCTCGAAAGTTCCTCCGCCACCTTCCGCTGTCCGATGGTGTCGCTGGACAACAGTGTCGTCAGGTAAAGATAATACGAGCTCAGCTCCACATCCTTTCCTATGGCAAACCTGTTATAATTATAGGATTCAAGGAGCCACTTCGCCTCCTCCGGCCTGCCTCCGATGAGGCAGATATGGGCATGGAAAAGGAGGTAAAATTCATTTTTCGGATCCATGTCCCTTAAATGGCTGATCCGTCTTACCGCCTCTTCCACCCAGTCGGAAAGCTCCATCCTTCCGCCCTCATATTTCAGATAATTGCGTATGATCCCGGCGAACTCCCGGTCATTGGCGCGCCGCTCCTCATCCCTTTTTACATCTTTTTCCACCACGATCTCATAGGTCAGAGTCTCGTAGGGCGACTCCATGATGACCCTGCCGAAGTTGCTTCCTTCGTGAAGCCTTTCAACATCCAGGAAATATTCCAGCCGGTAAGAATTTCCGATAAACTCTTCTGTCGTGACCCGCGTATGCTCCACTGAGAGAAAATCTCCCTCCGTCCGCACGTCGATCTCCAGATAGCCCCATGTATTCTTCTTGACTGTGAACGTCTCCTTGCGGGCTTCCGAAAGAGAGATGAACGCCCTGCTCTCTTCTTCCAGAGTCAGGAATATCTTCTCCTTCTGCTTGCACCCCACGAGAAATTCTTCCAGCGCCTGCTGATCCAGCTCCCATTTGCGCATATTGTCATAGAGCGCCTGGATCCGCCTGTCCTCGTATTTCAGAATCTCATAGAAATCCCTGGAGCGGAACAGCTTCACCGCCTCAGCAGCATCCCGGAACGAAAGCTTTTTAAAATCTTCCAGGCTCTGGATCTTGCCGTAGCTGGTCATCACAAAAGGCTTTTCAATGATCGCGGAAAACGCCACGTCATATTCCCCGCCGTTGCAGACAATCGTGAATTTGCCGTGCTCCACATGCCCGGGCAAAAGCCCGCTGCCGTCATATGTATAATAAATATTGACCGGATTGCCGTCAAAGCCCTGCTCGTCACACTGAACACGATAAGAGGAGGGATATACAAGGCCTCGTATGGTCCCCTCCCCCTGGTTCTGGAGCGAGAAGCTCCCCCTGTATTTTTCTCCCTCGCCGACGCGCATGATGATCCGCGTCTCAGGAAAGATGATCTCCGGCTGTGGGATGTGAAAATCCCCTTTGGCAAATCGCTTGATCTTATTCTTCAAATCAGTCACCTACTAAAAATTCTTCTCCTGCCCCAGGGCAAAAGTACGCTACTTTGAATTATAGCATTGTTCGACAGCATCTTGCAATGGTGTATTAAAAGAATTTGGTCCAAATTGTATACAAGTATGCAGCTTCTTCGTCATGTCACGCCTTATCTCTTGTCGTCTTTCACCATCTGTACATAATCCAGCACTTCATAGCCCAGTCTTTCATAGAGGGACACAGCCCTCTTATTATCCGCCTCAACCTCCAGCCTCAGCCGGGTGACACCCGGGCCCTTCTCTTTTTCCAGGTGTTGGAAAAACTCTCTTCCAAGTCCTTTTGACCGGTATTTCTCACGGATATACACTTCCTCGATCCACCAGACGTACCCTCCCGCTTCCTGAGAAAACGTCTTTGCGGTCAGACCGTATCCCGCCATTTCTTCCTCGTATTCAAACAGAAAGATCTCCGCGTAGGCATCCGATCGCAGAGCCTCATCTGCTGTTCTCTCAAAATATTCCTCGGGGATCGGATGGAGCACCGCGTCCGAGTGATAAAATTCTCTCGCCATTGCAATATATAGATCCCTGTCAGTTTCTGTAAATTTTCGTATCATTTAACATTCTCCTTTTTTACTGTTTTTCTTCTTTTGTCTTCATGGGGAAAAACATCAAGGCAGTATAAATACCGGAAGAGCAGCCGTTTTCCCGCCCCCATCCGCGCTCTGACGGTGTCTGAGAATCCCCGGCACAGCCTGTATGCCCTTTTCCATTCTTCCCTCCCCATATCCGGGTGATAGAAAAGAGCGCGCATCACCTGTTCATGAAGCCAGTCCCATTCTTCCCCTCCAGCCTGCGGGTAACCCTCTTTCAGAGACTCCAGCCATTCCATACCCAGCTCGTCTGAAAGATCAGCCCCATGCCTGTCCCCGGAGTCTCTCCCTGGACCCCCGGCGGCTTTTGCCGTCCTCAGGATCACATCGTACATTGCAGGGATCCCATTGCCTTCCGCAGTATAGGCCATTCCTGCCCTGCGCTTTCTCCGCCTGAATGCCGCCTGGAGCAGAAAGGCTCCTGCCAGCAGCAGAAACAGGATAACAGTTGCCGCCGCGATCCCCAAACCCCGGATGATATTGGCCGCATAGTCAGCCTCTGTCCGCGTCTCCGCCTCAGACATCTCTTCTGCCCCGCTCCCCAAAGCCGCCGGAGTATGTTCCCGGTTCACCCAGATCCCCTCATCCTCTTCATACACCTGGCACCACGCATGCCCCATGCTTCCGTCTACACGAGCCTGCCAGGATCCATCCTCCGCCTTATAAAAAGCGGACGCCGGCACCGCATACCCTTCCACATATACCGACGGATAGCCGCACATACGGTAAAGAAGCGCGGCCGCGGTGGCAAAATGGACGCAGAACCCTCTATGGTTTTCAAACAGAAAATATTCCGCAAAATCCTCGGATGGGGGAGTGGGACCCGGTTCTGTATCATAGACTGCCAGGGCTGCAAAAGCCTCGTCGATCTGACGTCCCACAGATGTTTCGGAACTTATCTCCCAGTCCCGGCACAGCTCCTCAAGCTGATCCAGTCCCTCAGGATATGCCAGATATTCTTCCGAAAGAAACGCTTCCCGGACCTCTCCTTCCTCCCATGCGCCCCCGGTATAAGCAATTCCGGTCCTCTGCGCCACATACACAGTATCGCGTGGTCTTTCCTGCACACCGATCACCGAGGACTGCGCCAGGGGATCGGGCTCAAAGGAGCTGATCTCTTTCAGACGCTCCATGCTCCCCCCTGTGCCTGCCAGGGCATCCCCTGGCGCTTCCGTTCCCTCCATCTCCTCTTCCGCCGCCATTACGGCTTCTTCCTGCTGCTCCTGGGCTGTTTCCTCCTCCATTTCATCTGTTCTCTCCGGACTGCCGTCCGTTCCGGTCTCACTCTGTATCAGTCTCTCAATGCCTCCCACCAGATCTGTGCGAAGCGTCTCTCGGGTCGTCTGGTAGAAACCGCCTTCCACCTCTCGTCCGACATCCAGGTACCTCCCTGCAAAAACAGAAATCCCTGCCAGAAGAGCAAAGCTTCCCGCCGCTGTAAGAAGGGCCGTCATTTTCTTCAAAAAAGGCATTTTCCCCTGAGCACCCGCAACATAGTACATCACGCCCCCAAACAGAAGAAGCCACGAATCCCTGAATGAAGGAAAATAACCCGCGCATGCCGCCGCAATGGACGGAGCAGCAGCCGCGGCGCCTGCAACCACCTTTCCTTTTCCGGAACGGATGACAAATATCCACAGTGCCAGCACAGGGATCGTCAGGACAGCCGCCGCCACTCCCGGGAGTCCTGTATCCAGGCTGCCGCCCTGGAAAAACAGCGCTTCCACTGACTCCCTGTTCCTCCAGAGAAACATCCCCGACGTCAGAAAGACCGGGATCACTGTCCAGCCTCCAGCCCTGCATATAAGCAGTGTAAGCCCGAATGTCACAATGACAAGACTTCCATACAGCCATCTGCCGTCCGCTTCCGGGGAAAACACTGAGAGGAGTGCATTCCACCACACTGCCCCAAGGAAGGAGACGGCAGCAAAAAAGAGGATCACCTCGGACAAACGATCTTTCCTCCCGGATTTTTCCCGGGGTGTTTTCCGGTATATTTTTATCCCTATTCTTTTTCTGCCCATTCCATCACCCCTTTCCCCTTATCCGTCCCATCTGTCTCACAGCCGGAGCAGTTCTGGCATCTCTCCGTCTTTCCAGATCTTTCCCTCGCCGTCTATTGTTACGATACTGCTGAACTCCCGGCCCCGGAAGGTATTCTCGTAGCAGGCATCTCTCTTTTTTATATCCCTGCAAGGCTCCAGATCAAGAAGCCGCCAGACCATACTGCAGGCGCCTTCCTCATCCCGCACCCTCTGCATCACGATCTGCTCGTTCTTCTCTTCATACCATGCCGCCATGTGGATACATTTCTCCGCTGCCAGGGTGACGGACAGAGACGCCGCCCTCTCGATCATCTTTGAAAACCCTTCTGCAGACAGCTTTCCCGCCCTTACATCAAACCAGATCAGGACAGTACACCCCAGTGGAAATCCCCTCTCCTTTACCATCAGTTCTTCCTCTTTGGCGCTTAATTTCCAGTGAATGTCCTTTAGAGAATCCATGACCCGGTATTCTCTTATCTGGTAGATCTCCGAGGGATCGTCTCCCCTTTTCTCTCCGGAATACTCATCTGCTTCCGCCTGAAACTCCCTTGTCTTTCTTGTGATCTCAACGGGCATCAGGCTGAACCGGGGCAGGATCTTGACAGCCGCCCTCCTCTTCACTTTCTTACGCAGGAAAAAGATGCCGAGAAAATCATAGACCCTGATGCTGTCAAGCCTCACCTCGATACTGCCGCACCGCCCTGTCTCAAATTCACACCACAGAGTCTCTTCACCGCCTGCAGGGACAGCCCCTGCATACTTTCTCCTCTTCCGCTTTTTATCATGAGTATTTCCCAATGTGAGAAACACTTCATAACGGATGTTCATCATGTGGGATCTGTTTCTTACAACCGCCCCTGCACGGATCTTTTTTCCCTCTTCGCCCATAGGCGGGACTCGTCCCAGATCTGCGTCGACCCTGCCCCTTATCAGGATCAGATACAGCGCTGACACAGGCAGATACAGTGTGAGGAACACAAGGATTCCCGAAATCACTGTTTCATTATACATAAAATACAAGTATGCCGCCGCAAGCAGCAACACAAGATATCCCGCCAGCCTCTTTATCATGACCGTTACCCTCTAAGCGCCGGGGCGGGGACATTCTCCAGCGCCTGCCGTATCAGCTCATCCACCCGGATATGCCCTACCCTTGCCTTCATATTCAGAAAGATCCTGTGACCCGCCACGCATGGGAATACCTCCTGTACATCCGCGGGGATCACATACTCCCGCCCCTTCATCCAGGCACATGCCTTTGCCATTGCCGTCAGCGCCACAGTTCCTCTCGGACTGAGTCCCAGCTCCGTCCACTCATTTTCCCTGGTCGCCTTTGCCAGCTCTGCGATATACCGGTAAATGCGTTTGTGCACAAATATCTCTGACACCTCCGAGCGCATGGCAAGAAGCTGCGCCGCGTCAAGGACCGGTTCCGTCTCCTCACTGATCCTGCCTTTTTTCTGGTCTCGTTTTAATATCTCCATTTCTTCCTCTACGGTAGGATACCCCATGCTGACACAGATCATAAACCGGTCCAGCTGGGATTCCGGGAGAAGCTGGGTTCCTGCTGATCCTGCCGGGTTCTCTGTGGCGATGACGATAAACGGCTCTCCGGTCCTGTGCGTGACCCCATCCACGGTCACCTGCTGTTCCTCCATCACCTCCAGGAGCGCTGACTGCGTCTTCGGAGACGTCCGGTTGATCTCGTCCGCCAGCAGCAGATTGCAGATCGCCGCGCCCGGCTGATAGACGAATTTGCCTGTTTCCTTCTGATAAAGAGTAAATCCGGTCAGATCAGCCGGAAGCACGTCCGGAGTAAACTGGACCCTTTTTACCTTCAGCCCCATTGTTCTGGAAAACGCCAGCGCCATGGTCGTCTTCCCTGTTCCCGGGATATCCTCTATCAGGATATGCCCGCCCGCAAGTATCGCGGTCATGATCTTTGTCAGGACGTCCCGCTTCCCCACCACTGCTTTCTCCACTTCACTGATCACTCGCTGCGCGCTGTATATATTCTCATTCATTGGCATACTCCCCGGCAGATAAACACTGCCCTGAATCTCTATGATCGTCTGATATCTGTTCTGTCTGTGCAGGATCCCCGGCTGCTGACAGCAGCACGGCAGATCCCAATGCCAGTGTATCACACGCATGTCTTTCTAACAAGGCTTACGGCAGAAATGAAGCCCGCGGATCATGACTCTGTCAAAAATTCCGCGGGCTTCCTGCCTCAATCCATATTTTACAGGGCATTTTTACCGCACGATGCGGTAATATTCCCTGGACGTGATCATATACACCGCCACATAGAACACGGTAAACACTGCCGTCACCCCGGCTGTACACAGAAGGAACAGAGGTACGTTTGCCACAAACATAACTTCCAGCAGCATGGTCATGACCCGGAACGCGAACGCCACATGGAGGAAGGCGCCCAGGAGCGGCAGGAAAAACACCGCCAGGATCTGGCTCCGTATAACGCGGCGCACTTCTCTTCTGTCCATGCCTACTTTCTGCATGATCTGATAGTTCTCCCTGTCATCATACCCCTCGGAAATCTGCTTGTAATAGATGAGGAGCACTGTGGAGAGCAGAAAGAGCGCGCCCACGAATATCCCGATGAAAAGCGCCCCGCCATTCATAGCGTAAGTCCAATCCCGGCTGTCCTCTTTGTACTGCACATAGGCGTCAGGGCTGACCGCTGTTATCTGTTCCTCGAGAGTCCGCACCATGGTCTCGCATGCTTCCGCTTCCCCTTCCATGTCAAACCAGGAAACATAGCTGACATGATTCAACTCCTCGGATGAGAAACCATATTTTACCGCCAGTCCCTCCACGGATCCCACATCCGGGAGGATCACATAGACGGCTTTCACCATATTGGACATGAGCCCATCTGAGACAAGAGGGACATTTTCAAGGACTTTTTTCACCTGATACGGCTCATCTCCAAGAAGGAGGCTATCGTAAGCATAGTCATCCTCCGGCGCGTAGATCAGGGCTTCACCGGGCGCAAGGACCTCCTCTGACCCCAGTATCCGGTTGTAGTCTTCCAGCGGGATCAGGATCATGCTCCGGTAATATTCTGTAAAACTTGCTTCATCCTGAAAGGTCATGGCGTTCCCGAACACCGCTTCCCCCTCCCGGAGCATGCATGGGAGGAGAAACATGCGGTATCCGACCTGATTTTCCACTGTAACCCCGATTTCCCCGGAGTTCTCCACGATCAGCTTCTCCGTCTCAACCCTGCCTTCTTCCGAGCCGTCGGGAAGATGCACTGTCACGTCCCTTGGGTACTGGGTATCCATAGAATCCTCGATCCCCGCATACAGGCACACGCACATGGAGAGCACTACGATCACCGCTGTGCTCATGATACAGATGTTGGCAAGCACCGCCGCATTCTGTTTCATTCGGTACAGCATGCCAGACACCGCGGTAAAATGCTTTGTCCTGTAATAATATCTTTTATTCTTTTTCAGCAGCTTTAACAGCACGATGCTCCCGGAGATAAAGAGCATGTATGTCCCGATGACCACAAGGATCACAGCGAAGAAGAAGACATTGATCGCTGTCAGCGGCGAATCCGCTGTCTGAGCGATATAGTATCCGCTGCCCAGAGTGACCAGCCCGGCCAGGGCGATCAGCCATTTTCCTTTTGGTTCTTTCTCACCCGCGCGGGATGCCCCTACCATCTCGGAGAGCCTGCCCCGCCTCACCTGAAACAGATCATAAGCCAGGTTCAGCGCGAACACCGCCAGAAAAAGCTTCACTGTCTGGAGAAGCGCTTCCGGTTCTACGGCAAAATCAAGGGGCACTGAAAAGTGGATGATCTTGAGAAGGACAAGAAACATCAGCTTTCCCAGAGCAAGCCCGAGGAGAAGCCCCGCGCCCAGACTGACCGCCCCGGTGATCAGCGTCTCCCAGAGCATCATCACGCTTAAATTTTTCTTGTCCATGCCCAGCACCTGACACAGTCCCAGCTCCTTTTTCCTCTGTTTGATCAGAAAACTGTTCGTGTAGAACAAAAAGATCAGCGCGAATCCTCCCGCCACCGCCGTCACCCATCCCATGACTACAGGCAGGGCCGTGCCGCCTCGGATCTGCGCCAGACCGTTGTTCTTTGCTATGGCGCCCAGCGCGTAGAACAGCATGACCGTAAAAATACATGTCAGAAGGTAGGGCACATAGATCTTATGGTTTTTCTTCAGGTTCATGAAGGCAAGCCTTGGATAAAACGATCTACTCACGCGCCTCACCTCCTGTCGCAAGGACGGTCAGCGTGGCCGCGATCTTCTGATACATCTCCTCATCCGTCAGATTTCCGCGGTAGATCTGGTGGTACACCTGCCCATCCCTGATAAAGAGCACCCTTCCCGCGCTGCTCGCCGCCTTGACGCTGTGGGTCACCATGAGAATGGTCTGCCCCTCCCGGTTGATCCGGGTAAACAGCTTCATCAGTTCGTCGGAGGAATGGGAATCCAGAGCTCCGGTGGGCTCATCCGCGAGAATGAGCTGGGGACGTGTGATCAGTGCTCTCGCCACCGCGGCTCTCTGTTTCTGGCCGCCCGACACCTCATAAGGATATTTCAAGAGGAGCTCCGCAAGCCCCAGCCTCCCGGCGATATCCTCCAGCTTGGAGCGCATCTGCTCGTATTTCTCCCCTGCGAGCACAAGGGGAAGATAGATATTATCCTCTATGGAAAAGGTATCCAGCAGATTAAACTCCTGGAATACAAATCCCAGGTTCTTCCGGCGGAACGCCGCCAGTTCTTTCTCCTTCACCTGGCTCAGGTCACGCCCATTCAGCCGGACCGTTCCTCCCGATGGTTTATCAAGGGCCGCAAGGATGTTGAGCAAAGTCGTCTTTCCGGATCCGCTCTCCCCCATGATCGCCACATATTCTCCCTGTTCCACCGAAAAATTCACGTCGGAGAGTGCCTGCACCTGGCTGCCCCCGAACCGGGTGGTATATATTTTCTTTACGTTTTTCACTTCGAGTAACGACATCTTTTATCTCCTCCCTGTCTTTTTATGCATCCATTATAAAAAGACAGAAGGCAGCCTTCCATAAGTCTGCCTTACAAACACTCCCTTATCCTTACATTTCTGTCATGTTAACAGATTTTTTCTGATACGTTCACGGATTTTTCCGCCACACCCTTATCCGTCCTTATTCGTGCAGCATCTCCTCCCTGGAAAGATCCAGCCGTACCACAGTCCCCCCGCCCGGCTCTGACGCGATCGTTATGGTGTGGTTCAGCTTATCGCAGATCATCCGGCACAGGTACAGACCGATGCCGGTGGATTTCTTATCCTGCCTGCCGTTATACCCGGTAAAGCCCTTCTCAAACACCCTGGGCAGATCCTCCGCCTGGATCCCGATCCCTGTATCCTCGATCAGGAGCACGGCCGGACTGCCGGGCTCCGTACGGATCCGGATCGCTCCTGTCTCTGTGTATTTCAGCGCATTCGAGAGAAGCTGCTCCAGCACGAACAGCAGCCACTTCTCATCGGTCAGCACCTGCTTTGCGCAGGGCTTGTATTCCAGCCGTATCTTTTTTAGGATGAACATCCGGGAATACTTGCGCACTGCCTGCCGCACGATCTCATCCAGGGAATACTTTTTCAGGAGGAGGTCAGACGACATATCCTCCGCCCGCAGATAGGAAAGCACCATGTCCACATACTGCTCTGTCTTAAAAAGCTCCATGCGCATCGCCTCCATGCCCCGGTCCCCCTCACCGGCTTCCGCGGACTGGAGCAGAAGGTTCATCGCCGCAAGAGGCGTCTTGATCTGGTGCGCCCACAGACTGTAGAAGTCAAGCATCTCCTGTCTGCTGATGCGGGCGTCGTTTTCCAGTCTGACGATGCGCTCTCCCAGGGTCCTGATCTCCTCCTGGTATTTCTCCTCCGGGACGTCCTGAGGCGCCGGCAGTTCTCCCAGCTCATAGGGCATGTTCCGGAGGGCTTCATCCATGCGCTTCACCTTTCCGACATAACGCCACAGATCCCAGACTCCAAGCACAAGAAAAGTGACCAGGGATAAAAACACCGCATAGGACAGCGCGTCCGCACGCACACCGTACAGATACAGCACAAGATAAAAAAGCGTCAGGAAAAAGAGATAAAAGACCGCTGGCTTCCGGTTCTTTTTTAAGTAGGTAAAAATAATATGTTTCATTGGATCAGATACCCGCTCCCTTTCTTTGTCTTGATCAGATCCCTGATCCCGATCTCCTCCAGCTTCCGGCGGAGCCTGGTCACATTTACGGTCAGAGTATTATCGTCAATGAATTCATCGCTCTCCCACAGTCTCTGCATCAGCTCGTCCCTCTTCACGATGCGTCCCGCGTTTTCCATGAGCACCTGCATGATGCGGAAATCACTTTTGGTGAGCTCCAGCTTCTTTCCCTCAAAACTGACACAGGTGTCGTTCAGATTCAGGATCACTCCGTCATGCTCGATCAGATTTACCCTGCCCTGGAAGGAGTAAGCGCGCCGGAGCATTGCCTGTATCTTCGCTGTCAGCACGTTCAGGTCAAAGGGCTTTTCTACAAAATCATCACCGCCCATGTTCATCGCCATCACGATATTCATGTTATCTCCCGCCGACGAGAGAAACAGGATGGGGACCTTTGATATTTTGCGGATCTCAGTACACCAGTGATATCCGTTATAAAAAGGAAGAAGGATATCCATGACCACCAGTTCCGGGGAAAACCCTGCGAATTCTTCTGTGATATTGCGGAAATCTTTCGCGCACCGCACTTTATAATCCCACTTTTCCAGATGCTCTTTCAGCGTCCCGGCAATGGTGGCGTCGTCCTCTACAATATAGATCTTGTACATGGAACTGTCTCCTTACATATGATAGTCATTCTCTTTCTGATCATTGCCTACCAGCTTATGATAAAGCTTTTTTCCCTCTCTGACAAGCCGGAAGATGAAGCCTCCCCCTCCGGATAAGTTCCGCGTCCCGGCTGTCTGAGTCTCTATAATTATCGCCAAATAGGTATTGACATTATATAT
>ERZ1090864.84-NODE-84-length-48453-cov-29.262862_pt1 | contig 48453 bp, 76 predicted proteins | sample MGYA00478479_ERZ1090864 | MGnify/ENA primary metagenome ERZ1090864 (study PRJEB33644, sample SAMEA5815743) | chicken gut metagenome | biome: Chicken; feature: Gastrointestinal Tract; material: Caecum | place: Ireland | collected 2019-01-01 | study: A study of the...
CAACTAACAGGCTCTATAATATATTATATATAATATATTTTATTAACTAGAAGAAGAAGGAAAGAATATATAATCTATTCGTTACACTCATAGATTATATTACGCGCGTGCGCGCGTGTATGTCTGTGCGTGTAATTTTTATTTATAATTTTTTTATTGACAGAAAATAAAATCAGGTGTATTGTATAGCCAGAAAATAAATACGATTAAATCCCCGCAATTCCCCGGGGTGTGAGAATGGATTCGGGAGATCCGCAACTGTTTGTTGTGGGTCTCTTTTTTATTACAGACAAGGAGGTGCAGGACATGGCAGAGGTTGAAAGAGTAGATCCAGAACAAATTGACATCTTTGAGAATGACATAGACCAGGCGCTTGCTATGTTTTGCGAGGATCAGGGAATTGACAATCTTAGGGCTATACCTCAGACGGTCTGGAATGCTGCATTGATGTATGTGCGCAAAATGGTATTCCCTACACCTGACCGCCTTAAACGTCACAGACCATTACCGGGATATATTAATAATAATTATGACAACCAGTATAGCAATCTTAATAATACTGATTGTAATGCTTATGATATAGATACTGTTAATAGTGTATGTGATTATTATATATATCTGTGCAATGTATATAACAAGGGTGTTACTATATCAGGGTTTTGTTATTTAACTGGTATATCACAATATACAGTATATGAGTGGGGTAATAATAACAGAGGGCTAAGTCAATCGAGTTGTGAGATTTACAAAAAATTGTCAAAAGCTTACGAGGATTCAGCAGAATCTAAGCTATGGGGCAACAAAAACCCGGTCGCAGTCATGGCAATCTTGAACAAGCGTTTTGGATGGAATCTCCCGGGCGTGAGCAAGGAACAGACGTTAAAAGCCCCGATCACATCCGACAAATTGCCGGATTTAACGCAGCAGATCGAGGAAAAAGATTGATGTATTTTAATCCAAATAGTGCACAATACAATATATAGTGGTTGACATTTGGACGATACAAGATATAGACAAGCTCTAGTTGACAAATAAAGATTTGTCGTATAGATCGGGATACGCAGAACATTTGTTCAATAACTTGAAAAGGATGGGGTAGGGGTCTAATATAATCCGTTCATATGCGGGGCTTAGTTACCCGGAAAAATTTTTCAACAAAAAGCCCTTTCCCACGGAGGTGATGACGCATGGGCTCAATAAGAAAAACAAAATCTATATGCAGGATTTGTCCTTACAAAGATGAATGCAACAACAAAAGACTTGAATCCTGCGCATTCGTTGAAGTGGAAAAACAGAATTCAGCATATTATAGTCGGAAAAACACAGTTGCTAACACAGCTCCGGTATTAAGAAAACACCAATACAGGGATATCCATTTAGATAAAGACACAAGCGTAACGGTAGACTTGTTGGAAATAAAAGAGCAGTTGAGAAAAGACTTTTACAGGCAAGCCGGACTTGGAATCGATTACGGAGCATAGCGATTTTTAAAAATTCCGAAAAAATAAAAAGGCATATTCCAGAAAGGAGAACCCAATGAATCAGGACATATTCAAAAAGGCACAAAAGATTCAGGAACAACTTGAGTTTTTTAAAAAAGCCCGTGATTCTATATCAAAAACAGGTTCAGAGGTTCAGATATCTTGGAGTGAGAGTAATTACATTGGCGAATCAATTGAACGGTATTTCTGGATAAGAAATTGTGACATGGGAGAAGTAAGGACTGTTTTATTAAATTACTTCGCATCCAGAATCGCGGAGCTTGAAAGTGAGTTTGAATCGTTATGACCGCAGATGGAGGAATTATAGACTATATCACAAAACGAGGTGATTAAATGCCTACGGATGATTGTAAAAAAACAGATAATATCTTATATGTCTGCGATTCAGATGGAGAATATCATAGAATTACACCTGTTGATATTGAAGATGCGTGCAGCGCAATTGGAATTGATGAATCTGAGGTTTTTGAAACAGATTCAGATTCAATGGAAATATCGTTCAGCATAAATCTTCCAGACGGAATGACATTTAGTGATATGGTTTTAATTCTTCGAGGATTTGCTGAACATAAGATTAAACAAAACAATTGGCGTAAAATGCACGGATTTACAATGAAAAGGAAATGTAAAAGAAAGAGAGTGAAGAAAGATGCTTAGTTTCAACTTAAACTCAAAAGAATCTGCGGAAAACCTGATTCGCCTTTGCGAAAAGTACCACGACATCATGGAAGTTGACATTATTCACGGAAGACAGACGGTAGACGGATGTAGCCTCATGGGAGTCATTTCACTTCTCGGGAATTTCGTCACTGTCAATCCTCATTCAGAGGACAAGGAACTGATTCAGAAGTTTTCGGATGAATTAGAGGAGATAAAATGTTAGCAAATGTGACGATTGAGCAGGATAAGCGAGACAATATAACACATAAAGTAATTGTAAACGGAAGAGAAATTCAAAGAGTCAATCATATTGATTTTAACTTTGATGTTTCTGAAGTTCCGCAAGTGAATGTTGGAATTGTCGGTGGGCTCGATTTTGAAGGAATGGCAGATATACACTTTGATTACTCGCCATATACCGTGAAGGAGTCCTGCAAAATTCTCAGAGACGAGCTTTTGAAGCATGGAGATCTGTACAGAGCATTTGAATTAAGTATGTACAGTGCGTTGAAAGAAATGCCAAAAGAAATTCGTATGGGAGATATGTGCATGAACGAAGCGGTAAATCGTATTTTAAAACGGATTATGGGAGATGAACAATCATGTACATAGCATTTACGGAAGAACAGGCGCAGGAAATCAGAAGCCACGGAATTAGCGTAATTCGTTTTAAATGGATGATAAAAAACAGTATTAGCATAATCCAGTGGTACGGGATGCAACTCGGAAAAGCAATTCAGAAGTTTGCTGATGTTTTGAGTGATGCACTCAGTAAAATCAAATCTGTGATTGAAGAAACTTCTGATATCACAAGATGCAAAAAGAAATACAAATTCGTGAAGTATCTCAGCAAATGCGGTGGTTGCAATCGCAAGATACGGAAAGCAACACGTCATACATGGCTTGCGAGAAGTAATATATAGGGTGGTCTCATGTATTAGTCACAGGCTGATACGATAAGAGTTGGTTATAAAAATGCCGAGAAAGAAAATGCTTGTGAAAACGGTGCATCAAGTAGCAAGTAGTCTCACATCACTAAATACCATATCGGCGTGTTACCTTGTACGAGGGTGTGAGAAAACTATGTGCGGTGGCGGAAAAGGTAGACGCTAATGCTCATTAGACCGGCGCAGTGGTTCGAATCCACCAGTGTATTAAACAGCGTAGGAGCTGAGTACACGAGAGCGTTACCCGTAACGGGCGGCAAGTCTCCGGTCATGCTGAGTGCAAATCTCAGCCCGCACAATTCCGTGATAGTTGCGATCACGGGCCAATGACTTTTTCCTCCCTAATGGGTTCCGGCGTAGGTTTCAATGGATGAAACGCTTAACTTTTGGTTGAGAAATGACAGGTTCGGTTCCTGTACGCCGGGAGTGTCAGAAAAGACGTTAAAATCCGTGTAGGTTGGCGGTAAAACGATATGACTCTTAAATAACCGCATAGTGTCACGCATGGCACGATAAATACGAGTGCTAACCGTCAGAGGGCGGTTATGCGGAATATAGCTCAGTTGGTAGAGCAGAGATACTTTTAATATCCAAGTCTCAGGTTCAAGTCCTGATATTCCGCTTAGCAGAGTTTTAGTTGCGGAGTTCTCTGCAAAAATCAGGTGCGTATCTCTCGGAAACTGTCGCGCACAAAGAACCGTAACAGAGTAAGGCTTGCCGACTGCGGTCTTACTGCTAAGCCGACATAGTTCAGTGGTAGAACCACGGATTTGTAATCCGTATGTCACCTGTTCGATTCGGGTTGTCGGCTTTATGAGGTGATGAATGATGAAAAAGAAAGAAAAAATTAGAATACTTGAAGCGGAAAACAAGGCTTTGAATGAAAAATGCGATAAAGCGTTTGAAATGATAAACTGCATTAAGCGAAGTCTTAAATATTTCGGAGTAGACATGAATATTGTATTTCCGGAACCTGAAATGATAAATGCCACTACAATGGATGATTTGATTTCTGGCGATTATCAAGAAAAATATGTTCCCGGAATAATTACCGACTCTCCGAATATCATATTTGATTTTACAGAGTATGACAGCAAAAAGAGGTTTTAGAAATGATTGTAAACATGGGAGAAAATACATACAAAATATCAAGAAATCAGTTCAAGATTTTTTTGAAAACTGCAAAGAAATGCATGCCTTTCGGAGTTTACGCCATTGAGAAAAAGAAAGTGGCGATTATGCTGAATGAAAGACCGAAAGACAAGGATGATTTGCAAAAACAGGTGGAAGAGTATAAATCAAAGGGATTCAAGGTTTATTACAATGGGTAAGAGTGAAAAAAACATGAGCAGTATTGATGATGTAATACATTTTTTTGAAATGGAAATCGAAGTTAATCAGCAGAATATTGATGAAATGAGCAATATGTTTAACGGCGTGAAAGTCGGGATTAAGCAGAGTTATGATTTGCGTAGGAAACATATCAAATTTTGCCAAGATATTATAGACAGAATATGGAGCGGAAGTTTATGAGTATAACAGACGCAATAAAAGATATGGAAAAACACATGGGGATTGACAATTTTGAGAATTACATGAACGCTCCGCTACCTCACAATAATCAGGGATATGTGCAGAAAGATTATAAGACAGGGAAACTGTATGTTTGTTGCCCTCATTGTTCCAAAAAAAACTTGATGATAAAAGACCACACTTCAATATCTAATCTGGAATTAAAATGTAAGGGTTCAAATTGCAAAAAAATATTTTTTGTCAATATAAAGGATGGTAAAGAAATTGGATGAAATTTGGAAAGATATAAAAGGATATGAGGGCGAATATCAAATTAGCAATAGAGGAAGGATTAAAAGTATTCGGTATATTGCGAAATATAATAGATTTATAGAAAAAGTTATGAAACCCGGAGATAATGGGAGAGGGTATTTAACAACCATGATAGGTAGAAAGGGAAATGTAAAGACTGTAAAAATACATAGATTGGTTGCAGAAACTTTCGTACCGAATCCAAACAATTTATCCGAAGTAAATCATATTGATGGAAATAAGCAAAATAATAATGTGGAAAATTTAGAATGGGTATCTCATCAAGAAAATATGATTCATGCACATAAAACAGGATTAACAAAAGATGAATCAAAATTATCAAGGTATGAAATTGATTTTATGAGAAAAAATTATATTCCCAGAGACTCTAAATTTGGCATACGTGCATTCGCAAGAAATACTGGGTTGAGTAGTTCACATATTACAAGAATAATACACGGAGAAAAATGCAAATTAGAGCATTTTGATTCTTCCGCAATAAAAGATGGGTGGTGCGTATGCCCTAAGTGCGGAACAAGATTGTTTGAAGTTCCGGACTTTTCTTATATTGAACATTGGAAATATAAATGCGACAATCCAGAATGCGGATATGAATTTGAAATAAATACGCCAGTTTTGGATAGATATATAGTAAACCAAAATACATAAACTGCCGTGGAAATGTAAGGCAAGCAAGTGCAGAAAAGATTTTGAGGTCAATATATGAATTTAGATGATTACAAATCTAAAAGTTTTCGGAATGAGTTTCACGAAAAATACTTAACTGCTAATCATTTTTGCGGGTTAGTTGTTAAAACGGGTCAGCCAATTTACGGAAAAAGTGGTATCGCAAAATGTACAAAAAATGGAATGACATATTATACAAGATACTTCGATGTTGGATTGAACTTATGGGAATTTGATATGTTTTCCGACTTGAAATTAGCAAGCGGAGAAATTGTAAAGGTTTATCAGGGATCAAAGAGAAAACTTATAGAAGTTGATACACATTCAAGCGCAGAAAATCTGGAAATAATATAATAATACAAGTCACAAGAGCCGGGGCGATCGCCCGCAAGTGCCGGACTTCAACTTTGAAATATTCAAGGATAAAGGAAACAGCGAGAATGGCAACAGAGAGAGAAATCGAGAAGAAGATCATAGAGAACGCCGGACAAATGGCACGGATTCTTGTGAAAGGAAAGGACTGTGAGCTGAGAAAGTCAGCAAGCGGAGTCAGCATAGCGGAAGTGAGTAAAAAGGTGGTAGCGAGATGAAAGTAATATTTCTTGACGTGGATGGTGTACTAAACTTTGAGGGATGCAAAGAAAAAATAAATGGAGTTTACTTTGTAAATGACAATAGAATTAAGCTGCTGAAAGAAATTGTTGAAAGAACAAATGCAAAACTTGTACTTTCTTCGGATTGGCGTTATTGGTGGGATGAACCGGACGAAAGTTTTGAAGGATTAGTTAAAAAGTTAGAAGAAAATGGGATGGAACTTTTTTCTAAAACGCCAATTACAAAACATGGGTATAGAGGTGCAGAGATACATCAATGGTTGAATGAATGGAATGGAGAAGAAATTGAGAGCTTTGTTATTCTTGATGACGGAAATGACATGAATCCATACATGGATAAGTTGGTGCAAACGTCATATAATCACGGATTGCGAAGAAAAAATGTTGAAAAAGCTGTAAAACTATTAAGTCAATAAATATCTACGGCGCATTTATGATGGAAAATGCGTAACAGTCAAGAGAGCGACTTCTTTTTTAAGTTACAGAAACAGGAGGTCGTTCTTTTTCTATGTCAAGTCAATATCTTCAGAACAAAGTTTCCGAATATGAAAATTACATAGCGAGAAAAGGCATTGATGAGTCTGTAATTGATGCTATGAGCATGGCGGCAGAAGTAGCGATTCTTCAGGAAAAAGACGTGAAATACGGTCTGACCGTATCGAAAAGGTCAAAAGAACTGATTGAGAGTTTTGTTTTGTCTCAAACAGGTGGAACAATATGGGATTTAGACTCATTTTGCAATCAAAATAAAACCTCTTATGAAATTCTTGAAAATTATTATCAAGTATTAAAACTTGAATCAAATTACCTGTTTCACAGCTATCTGTTGTATTTGGAGAAAAACAGAGAAGAAAGCGAGCGATTTTATTCGCCAAAAATGGAGCAGCTCAATAAGCATGGGCTAATTCAGGCAATGCAGGACTTGGAAGAAGATAAATACGATAGAGTTTGCATTTCTATGCCACCCGGAACGCAGAAAACGACACTTGAAAAATTCTTTTGTTCATGGATTATCGGTAGATATCCAAAGGATTACAGTTTGTTTTTTTCTCACAGTAGCGATATAACGGAGAAATTTTATAAAGGTATGCTCGACATTACTACGGATGACAAAGAGTATTTGTGGTCAGAGATTTTCCCAGATGTTCCATTTCAAAGCTCAAATGCAAAATTGCAGGAAATCAATTTCGGTAAGTATAAGCCATATGCAAGTATCCAGTGTTCCTCTATTGGTTCTAAAAATGCCGGTAAAGTAAGGACAAACAGGTATTTATACTGTGATGACTTAATCGGAAGTATTGAAGAAGCTTTAAATCCTGCGATTCTTGATAAGATATGGAGAATTTACGGTGTTGACCTAAAGCAGAGAAAGCTTAACGAACAGGTAAAAGAAATAATTATCATGACCAGATGGTCAACAAAAGATGTTATTGGACGAATCATAGAGCTTTACGGACACAGCGAGCGGACAAAGATTATAGCAGTTCCGGACATTGATCCAGTTACCGGAAAAAGCAATTTTGATTATAAATACAACGGAATGTCAGTATCGTTCTTTAACGATCAGGCTTTGACCATGGATGATATCTCCTATAAATGTCTGTATAAGCAAGAACCGATTGAACGTGAAGGACTTTTGTATCCTGATAACAAGGTCAGAAGATACAAAGAACTTCCGAAAACCAGAATTAAACGAATTACAGGTCAATGCGATTGCAAAGGAAAAGGAACAGACTATTTTGTTCTTCCGTGCCTTGTTGAATTTGAAGGGTATGAGGGAGATTTTTATTGCATTGACACAATATGTAATAATTCCGCTGATTATGAAGCGCAGTACGAGAATGCATCGAATATTATCGTTGATAACGAAATGAATGACTGTGAATTTGAAAGCAATCAAGGCGGTGACCGTGTGGCAATGGAAGTCAATAAGAGGGTTGAGAAAAAAGGTTGGATTTGCAATATCACGGACACACCAACAGAAACAAATAAAGAAGCAAGAATTTTTCAGTGTTCAAATTGGGTGCTAAATCACATCATTTTTAAGGACAGAAGCCTATACGACACAAAAAGCGAGTACGGAACAATGATGAGTATGCTTTTAAGCTATTCAGTTTCCGGTAAAAACCCGAATGATGATGTTCCTGATGTATTTTCCAACTTTGCTATCAGAATGACAAAAGGAAATAGAGTGGCAAAAGCAGAAGCAGTACAAAATCCATTTAGAAGCCATAGTGCAGGATATTACGGGAGGTAATGCTTTATGGATATAAAAGAATTATTATCTCAGCATAACGATCTTGAAAAAGAAGTGGAAGATATCCGAACAGACATAAAAAGCACGGAAGAGTCTATTGAGAAACTTCTAAAAGAAGGGACTGTGATTGATAAAGTATCAGGCGGTTATGGCGGCATACAGGGATTCAAGATTGAGGGAATCCCTGAAAGAGAATACAACAGAAGAAGAATGATTCTGAGAAAAAAGCATGACCGGCTTGCTCAGAAAGAAAATGATCTTCTTGAAAATGTAGAGAAAATAGAGGAATTTATTGACTCAATACCTATCAGCAGGGACAGAATCATTTTCAAAGCGGTATTCATACAAAAAAAGACGCAAAATCAAATAGCAAAAGAACTTTACATAGACAGAAGCCTTGTTAGCAAGACTATAAGTAAATATGTATAAAATTCACACTATTCACAAAAAAGTAATGATAAAATTAGAATCGGAAACAAAGACATCAAGCTACTTTTTCATAATTCACTTCCTTTCATTAAGTACGGAGAGAGCATCGTTCAAAAGAACGGTGCTTTTTTCGTGCGGAAAAGAGATACCATGAACAAATATATTCCAAAAACAATATACTGCCCGAAGTGTGGAAGAAAATGCGGTACTTATGATGGCAGGTCAACAATTGATAAGGTGTGCAGATGTAAGAAATGTAATAAACGCATTGTATATCATGTGGACACTGGAGAAGTAGAGAGAAAAGACATTCCTGAGAGAAATTGTAGTTCTGGAATGATATTTGTGTAAAAGGCGGGTAAACAATGAACGATAAAAGTCTGCAAGACCTTGTAAAAGGCAGATATGGGCGAAAAATTGCATATGCAGACGTTGAGACGATTACTCCTGAAAATGTTTTAGAGGTTGTATCGGAAAACATTGGAATCTTTAACTTCAACAGAGGAATTACAAAATATCTGTGGGACTACAAAAAAGGAGACCAGCCGGTACTTTATCGGACAAAGGTCGAAAGAGACGATATTATCAACAAGGTAGTCGAAAACCATGCTTATGAAATTGTTCAGTTTAATGTAGCGCAGACTTACGGAGAACCGATTCAGTATGTGAGTACACAAGACAGCAAAGAAGTAAACGATTCTGTTGATACGTTCAATGATTATATGAAAAGAGCCTTTAAGCATCAAAGAAATGTGGCACAAGGCGAATGGAAATCTGCTACTGGAACATCATTTCTTGCGGTACAAAAGACGGGAAATAAAGACAAGCCGTTCAGAATTGTAGTTCCTACACCTATGAATACGTTCGCTATCTATTCTTCTTACACGGGAGAGCACATACTTTCTGCTCAAGAATTGAAAGATACGGACGGGCACCAATACTATCTCTGCTTTTCCGAAAACATGGAATTTAAAATTAAAAACGGGAAAGTGTTAGACTACAAACCGCATGGATTTGGTGGAATCCCTATCGTAGAGATACCGAATAATCAGGATCGGTTGTCTGATATAGAAATTGTCATTACTCTGCTTGACAGCATAAACACTATGCAAAGTAACCGCATGGACGGGGTTGAACAGTTTGTTCAGGCTTGGATCAAGTTTGTGAATTGCGAAGTTGACGAAGAGCAATTCCAGAAAATGAAAATGCTCGGTGCGCTTGTAGTTAAGTCAAACAACGGTTCAGATAATAAAGCTGATGTAGATGTAATGACAAATGAGCTCGACCAGACTCAGTGTCAGGTTGCAAAAGATGATATCTGGGACAATGCACTAAGCATCTTGGCTATTCCGTCTAAACAGGGAAATACCGGAGGAGATACGCAAGGAGCAGTAGAGCTTCGTAATGGATGGGATTTCTCTAAAAACAGGGCAAAGCTAAAAGATGCATATGTCATTGAGGCGGAAGAGAAACTGGCAGATGTGGCATTGAATATTCTTCGGATAGAGGGGCAGTCCTTGAATATTACATCAAATGATTTTGAGGTAAATATTCCGCACAGCCCACAGGATAACATGACTGTAAAGGCGAATGTATTCTTGCTTTTGGTACAGGCTGGCATACATCCGCTGATTGCAATTAAGACTTGTGGGCTGTGGAATGACGCAGAAAAAGTGTTCCTCATGTCAAAGCCGTATCTTGACGCAAAATATAAGACAATAGATGAAATGATTTCTGAAATTCCTAACGCAGACGAGCAGTTAAAGAAGGCAGAGGAAATCAAGACTAATCTTGAAAAACAAGATAATGAGAAACAGGGAAAAAAGACAGTTACCGAGTAAAATCTGTGGCTGTCTTTTTCTATATAGCACCTATGCGTTAAATAGGAAAAGTTTAATCCATGCTGAGAGAACAGTGTTAAAAAATGTAGATTTTTGGAGGTAATCAAAATGACAAGAGAAGAAGCAAAACAGAATCTTATTGCGCTCGGAATCGCAGAGCCGACAGATGAACAGGTTACAAGTTATTTAAATCAGTTCCATAATCAGCCGAAACCGAATCCGACACCAGCTCCTACACCAACGCCGACACCGGCACCGGCTCCTGCGCCACAGCCGAATCCGAATCCAGAACCAACACCAACGCCGGGAAGTGGAGAGGATATCGAAGTGCTGAGAAATCAGATTGCAGAGCTTCAGCGTGAAAACGTTCAGAAAGATATTCGGGCATATGCGGCAGAAAAAGGACTGACAGGAGAACAGGCGGAGAAAGTGCTTGCCGGATTTAAGGATGATCTCGAATCGGCAAAAGCGGCAATTGATTCAATGTCAGAGATTATCTCAGCTAGAGAAACATCCGCTGCACAGGCAAAAGAAAAAGAAATTCTCGATAAAAGCACGAATCCGGGCGGAGGTTCCGGCGGTTCAGGCGGCGGAGGAGACGACAAGCCGGAAGATGTGAAAAATGCAGAGCAAATCTCATTCGGAAGCAAAGCGGCAAATCAGTCTGAAAAAGATTATTACGTTATGAAATAAGGAGGTAAACACAATGGGAAAACCGATTATCCATGAATACGGACAGGAAAAAGGAATTTTAAAATTTTTCCCGTATCAGGGCGCGGCTTGCGTTGTTCCGCAGAGTATGCAGTCCAGTGCTGATGCAAACGGATACAAGATCGTTCCTGCTGGTACGCCGTTTCCGTCAAATGATGCAAATTGCCTCGGGTATCTTCTTCATTCAGTAGATGTTACTCAAGGGGATGCGCCGGGAACTTATGTTTTTGATGGAACAATTGACTGGGAAAAGGTAAAGACTCTTTCACCTGCGATTGCTGACGCGGCAAGAAAAGCGACTCCAAGAGTCACATTTTACGGAGCACCTGCAATAGCGGGGGAATAGTATCTCCTGACATAGAAATACCGGCGGCAGGTCAGGAGTTATACGGTAAGACCGTTGGAGAGATGGTCGAGGACGGTATGAAAGTCCTTGAAGATGGGACTGTAAAAGGGACATTTAAGTATGTCACTGGATATACGGGTTTTAATGCGTCTGAATCGGATGAGCAAGAAGGATACTTTTTCCCGTTTTCGCTCAAGAACTCCGGTACAACAATGACATTTAAGAAAAATGGATCACCTGTGAAAGAAGGAATCGCATATGAAAAAGATAATGTTTTCCGGGTGACATCTTCAGACACATTTACAGTTTCAGTTGATGATGAGGATGTAATTACATTCAAATTCAATCAGGCAAATTTTAACGAAGAGTAATAAAGGAGGTAAAGCACAATGGCATTACCATTAAGAGATGCATTTACGGCAAGGGCTCTTGGCATAATGTGGGACAACTATCAGGCTTCGCTTGGACTTCCGCCGTATCTTGGAAGGACAAAATTCGGAACTGATAAACAGGATAGCCTTGAGCTAAAATATATCAAAGGGAAAAACGGTATTCCGGTATCACTGAAAGCGTCAAATTTTGATGCTCAAGCGGAATTAAGAGATGTTGGCGGATTCTCGGATGTTCAGAATGAAATGCCATTTTATCGTGAAGGTTATGTGGTTACAGAAAAGGAAGAGCAGCAGTATGATAATTATGTAAATGCCGCTAATTCAACCATGGCAAATCAGGTTTTACGAGAAATCGCAAAGAAACCTATAAGTCTTATCCAGGGCGCAATGATTGTTCCTGAACGGCAGATTTGGGAGCTTCTTGCACCGTCTGATGGAGTCCCGAAAGTAACCGTTAAAATTGGAGGCAAGTCTTATACAGTTGATTACACCGCAGACGCAGGAGTAGAGCACAAGAAAGATCACTTCATTGAGATTACAACACCAAATGATAAGTGGAGCGCAGCAGCAACAGCCACTCCGCTTGATGATTTGATTCAGACCAAGCGTGAATTTGTAAAGAAAACAGGATACTCCCTTACGAGATTTTCCATGAATACAGAAACATTTGAAATGCTTACAAAAGCAGAGGACACCAAAAAGCAGGTTCTCGGAATTACGGCGTATACTGGAGGAATCCGTCTTGAAGATGAAGATGTGGCAAGATATCTTCGTGGAAAAGGAATCGAAATCGAAGTATACGACAAAATGTATAAAGATGAAGATGGAACCACACAGTATTTTATTCCGACAGGAATTGTATCTGCACAGCCCGGCGGTGTATATCTTGGGAACTATGTGTTTGGAAAAACGCCGGAAGAGAGAAGTGGAAACGAGACAGACGGAAACTTGTCTCTTGTAGAAACCGGTATCGCCGTGTATACATATCAGACAAATCATCCGATTAACACTCATTGCGTAGTTTCCATGATCGGGCTTCCGACATTTGAAGGAATGGACAGCGTTGTTGTTATGAAAGTGGCGTAAGGAGTGGTTTGGTATGATTGCTACACACTTTACAAAAGTAAACGGGAAATGGTACAGAGCAGGGCAGGAAATCCCCGCTTTTTTTAATGCAGAAACGCCAGAGAATGAAGCAGAAGAAAATCACTATACCCGCACTGACATTAACCGTATGCCGGTGGACGATCTTCGGAAACTTGCGGGAGAAACCGGAATTTCTGGCGCAGAAAGCATGACTGGAGCTGATATCAAGAAAGCTCTGATTGATGCACTTAGCTTATAAGGAGAACGAAATGTCAAATACGATTCTTGAACAGGTAAAAATCAGATTGAGACAATTTCATATTGAAAATCCTGAGACCGAGGACGAGAAGATTGTGTTTGACAAACCAGAAGAAAATCCGATTTTGGAACAATTGATTTCTCAGGCTACGCAGGACGTTGTTGAGTGCCGGAACTATCCTGACAGTTATACAGAAGAGAAAAAGACGGATGATCTCAAAAAATACGACAGTGTAATCGTAAACCTTGTTCTGTATGACTACAACAAAGAGGGCGGGGAGTTTCAGGACTCATCATCTGAGAATGGAACGTCTCGGAGTTGGATTGACAGAGAAAAGCTCATGGCGGATGTTCTTCCGCTTGTGAAAGTGCTTTAAGAAGATTGTGCGTGCTTTTAAGCGCAGGGCATATGGCAGTAGAGGTGGAGGGGAGCCATATAAAAATAAATATGGAGGTACGGAGATTGGATACACCAATTGCGCGCGGTGAGTATGAAGAGTTTGCGAAACGTATGCATGACGAACACAAACGACTTCATTACCGAATTAATGACATTGAAAAAACGGTGGATAGAATCCAAGACTTGGCTCAATCAGTAGAACGCCTTGCCGTATCTATGGAAAACATGGCAGAAGAGCAAAAAGATCAGGGAAAACGCCTTAAAACTCTTGAGGGTAAAGATGGAGCCATGTGGAGAAAAGTTGTCGGATATGTAATCACAACGGTTATCGGAGCTGTAGTGATGTTTGTTTTAATGCAGATCGGGATTCGATAGGAGGGATTATTTTGAAAAACAAAGAATATTGGATTTTATGGGCGAAAGCAGCAGGAGTCAGAGCAGTCAAGACGGTAGCCGAAACAGCACTTGCGCTTATTGGGGCAGACATGGTAAATATCGTTTCGCTGGATTGGATGAATATTGCAGGCGTGTGTGCTACCGCGGGGATTGTGTCCGTTTTAGTGAGTCTGAAAGGCTTGCCGGAAGTAAAGGTACCAGAATATACAGAGTAGACTTGAGAACGTGTAACAGCGTCCTCTTTTGTTGCGACGTCGCAACGGAAAGGAGAAATTATGGCACTTAAAGTAATTGATGTAAGTGAGCATCAGGGCGCGATCAACTGGGATGCTGTGAAGGGTAATGTAGACGGAGTGATTATCCGCTGCGGCTACGGGGATAATATCACTTCGCAGGACGATAAGCAGTGGGCGAGAAATATTGCAGAGTGCGAGAGGCTTGGAATCCCACGAGGAGTATATCTTTATAGCTACGCTGACTCGGATGCACATGCACAGTCTGAGCTTTCTCACTTGCTTCGGCTCTTAAAAGGGCACACGTTCCAGCTCCCGATCTATCTCGACTGTGAGCAGGCAGGGACAGAATGGTATGCACCCACTGCTTGCCGGATTGTGTGCGAGGGACTTAAGGCGGCAGGATATACGCCGGGAGTATACGCTAATCTCAACTGGTGGAATAACTATCTGACAGGAGTGACAGCATATACACGCTGGGTGGCACAGTATAACAGTCAGTGCGACTACGCGGGCAGTTATGACATCTGGCAGTATTCATCTGGCGGATCTGTGCCGGGTATATCTGGGCGCGTGGACATGAACTGGTGCTATAAGGCATTCGATCAGCTTGGGGGTGGAGGCGCATCAGGCTCCGCGCCGTCTGGAGGAACAGGAGCGAAACCTACGATCAATTTCAAGTATCGGGTAAAGACCGCGCAGGATGGCTGGCTGCCGGAAGTGGTCAACCTTGCAGACTACGCCGGTATCCCCGGACATGCGATCACAGATATTGCGATCGGCGTTGACAGGGGATCGCTGTGGTATCAGGTGCACGTCAAGGGCGGCGTCTGGCTTCCGACTGTATCTGGCTACAATATTAACGACTATAATAACGGCTATGCTGGTAACGGTCAGGTGATCGATGCTGTAAGGGTGTATTACAACACCCCGGCAGATTACGCCGCACAGTACGGATACCAAAAAGCTCAATACCGTGTAGCGCCACTTGGCGGAAATTACTATCCATGGCAGTATGACAACGAGACTGGCGGCGGACAGGACGGTTATGCTGGAGTGATTGGAGAGGCTATTGACAGATTTCAGCTTTTTTAATAAAGAGGAATCAATATGCGACTTCTAAGAAAAAACATGCAATCTATGAAATATTCGTTGCAAGACGGACGAGTGCCGATTTATGAGCGTGACGAAAACGGAGATATTGTCTACATAGAAGTTGACGGGCAGAAAATTCCAGTTGAAACAGGAGAGTATGAGACTGGATATTCTTCCCCTGTTGATTTCATGGGAAATATTTCTATGTCCGGCGGCGAAGCTGAGGCAAAAGAATTTGGAATGGATATCGGAGACTTTGATGCGGTAATTGTTCTTGAAAAGGACGCTGTACCACTGACTGAGACTTCTATAATCTGGCATACAAGCCCGGTAAAGTACAAGGACGAACAAAATACCATAGTAGACTCAAAGTCGGCAGATTACGCCGTAAAACGTGTCTCACCGAGTTTGAATTTTACTAAGGTATTGCTTCAAAGGATTGTAAAGTAGGCAAAATATGGATAGTAAAACAATAAACATTTTAGGAACTGATTACAGAATAAATTTTGTTGACAAGTTCCCTGAGCATATGAGTGAATTTGAAGATAACGCAGACGGATTATTCAACGGATTGAATCGGGAGATTTTTATTCATACAAGAAATTCTCAACAGGATTTGACGGAATCCGGGAAGAAACAGGGCATTAAAAAGTCTTTAAGACATGAAATAATCCATGCTTTTTTGCATGAAAGCGGTCTTGCGGCTAACAGTTTAAATCATTATTCGGCATGGGCTGAAAATGAAGAAATGGTCGATTGGTTTGCTATTCAGTCACCGAAAATCTTTAAAGTGTTTCAAGAACTGGATATTTTGTAGGTGTTAGCATGGCAAAGAAAGTATTCAAGCTCAATCCGTTATCATCAAGCAGCATAACCGCATTGCAAAAGCAACTACGGGAATACCGGGACTCACTCGATAAAAAGTGCGAACGGTTTGTTCGTGAACTGGCAGAAAGCGGTATTTCAGTAGCGAAAGTAAATACCGGAAATTTCGGAAAGTATCTGGCATTTACCGTACAGTCGAGCAAAACAACGGACGGATATAAAGCTGTTTTACTGGCGACAAATACTGGAATTATCCATAGCGAGTGGAGAACAAAGGACGGTGTAAAAACCGCTGATGTATCCCCATTGTTGGTGTGTGAGTTCGGTTCAGGTTTGAGAGCAAAGAATCCAATGAACGTTCCGGGGGTCGGGACAGGCACATTTCCGGGCGGTACACATGGTGCTGATCCTGAGGGATGGTGGTACATGGATTTGGACGGTGTATGGCATCATTCTTATGGAATGACACCGAAAATGCCAATGTATCATGCGAGTCTGGCAATTATGTCAAATATACAGAGAGTTGCAAAGGAGGTGTTTGGATCATGAAATACAGAAAGAAACCCATTGTAATCGAAGCGTTTCAGTATGACGGAGATTTAAAAGGAAAAGACGGAAATTATTATGTACCGGATTGGGCGGTAAATGCGTTTGAATCTGGTGTATTGCATTATCCGCCCACATCACCGGTGGATTATTCACCGTGCGAACTGTATGTAAAAACTCTTGAGGGAGATATGCATGTATCTGTTGGAGATTATGTTATCTGTGGAGTGAATGGAGAACTTTATCCATGCAAACCTGACATTTTTGAAAAGACATACGAGGCGGTGCAATAAATGCTTGATATGTTAGAATCACAGGTTTTAACACGGATAAAGTACAGTTTTCCGCAAAAGCTCAAAGATAAATATCCGAACCTTACTTTTACAAATTCTGACCGGAACGAGGACGACCCGAAATTTCCGACTGTATATGTTCACGAAATGCCGAGTTCGGAAACCGGAGAAGATATGGAGGGCGACGAAATCAATGCTGTGTTATCTGCTTTTCAGATTGAAGTTACTACCAATACGAGCCAGTCCGAAGCAAAGACGGTTCTGGACGAAGTGGTAAAGATTATGAAGAAAATGAGGTATAAAGTGATTGCACTGCCGGAATTTCAGAACCCGACAAGCACATACAGAAGTGTAGCACGTTTTCGGCGCACTATAGCCGAAGATGATGTTTTATAGAAACTTATTAACCAAGAGCCGAAAGGCTCTATTTTTTATGCAAGAAAGGAGATGGCGAAGATGGCTATCACAAGTTATCTGTCGAGAATCATCTATAAAGAGTTTTCTGGTGATGACCTTCAGGATGTTGATTTTACTGGATCATGGAAATTGCTTGTAAGAGCAAAAACAATTCCGGCTCCAGTTGGAGCGCCGAATACGGTCGAATCTACAACGCTTGAAGATGCAGCTCAGACATACGAAATGGGTATTCAGACATCGGATTCCAAAGAATTTACAGGAAACCTTGAAAAAGCATATCTTGACGGTATTGACAAACTGAAAGGAAAGAGAGTATGCCTTATGCAGCTCTACGGTACAGATGGTATCGGCGGAGAAGCGAAATACGCTTATGTTGCTCAGGTTACAGCTACACCGTCTGATATCGGCGGAGTTGATGAAATCGTTGAAATGTCTGTTACAGCAATCCCGAATACGGTTCCTGCAAAAGTTACAGATGATTTCACTGTAGTTGACGGAAAGAACGGAACATTTACGGTAACAGAAGCGTCGGGGGGTTGATGAGCCTTTCCGATAACAGAACGGCATCCCGGAAAGGCGTAAAACATTCGTATGCCGAACCGAAACTTGAAGAAACTTATATTAACTGAGAATGAGTGGGGCGGTCTACGGACTGCCCCCTCCAATTTATATGGAGGGTATTACTATGAGAACAATTCAGATTGCAGGAAATGAGTATACACTGGAATTTTCTTTTGCGGCGGCAGAGCATAAATCAATTGTACAGAAGATGTTCAATGCACTTTCAGGCGGATACATTTTTAAGCACGCTCAGATTGGAGCGAATGGAGATCAGAGCAATTCAGCAGAAGCAATGATTGACGGTACGGCGGAACTGGTATCAGAAATTCCGCATATCTGCAAAGATGCTTTCTATGCCGGACTGCTTGAACACAATCCGGTGTCCATGGAAGAATCCTCAAATCTGATGAAAGCATATATGAAAGAAAACAAGCTGTCATTCAACAAACTGTATCGTGAGATTCAGACAATTATGGAGGATGACGGTTTTTTCGATTTAACGGGAATCACGGAAATGTTGGAAGAGATGAACAAGACAATCGAGGGAGAAACGGAAGAAACACCGAAGAAAGCTCCGAAAGTTCCGCAGGATCACCAGAAGAAATCAACTTCCACGAAATAATCTGGAATGAATATCTTCCGGGAGCTTTGACAATAGGCGTATCTTACGAAACATTTTTGCACCTGACACCGAGAAAGCTCGAGCCGTTCAGAAAAGCATATAACAACCGCAAACGAGAAAAAGACGAGGATCACTGGCTTATGGGTCAGTACAATATTCAGGCTTTTCGTGTTGTTATGGATGAAGTTATGTGCGGATTATCAGGCAAAGGAAGAAAGCCAAAAACGAAGTACTTTGAAGAGCCTAAATTGTGGAAGTTCTTAGATGAATCAGAGCTTACGGACGAAGAACGGGAGAAGAAAGAAACTGAGGAAGCAATGAGAAAAGAAATCGCTTCCATGGATGCATGGATTGCAGGACTTAGAAAAAGTGGTCTCCCGGAAACAAAAATCAAGTAAGGACGGTAGTGTGTCACAGCCTACCGTCTTATTTTTTAAGGAGTGTGAGAGATGGGCACAACAGTTGACAGCTTAGATATACAGCTTCAAATGCAGTCGCAGAGAGCGATTACATCGATTGACACGCTTATAAGCAGATTGGGACGACTTAATTCATCTCTTGCAACAGTAAATAGTCGTGGATTTGCAACCATGGGATCTGGAATCAATAAACTTGCAAATTCTACAAGTAATTTCTCAAAAAATACCAAAAATGCCGATTTTTCCAGGCTTGCAAGAAATATAAAGACATTAAATAGTATAGATACATCGCAAATATCAAAACTGTCCGGAGCTTTAAAAACGCTATCTGGTGGTCTTTCTTCAATTAGTGGTGTCACATTTAATGCATCTGGACTCAATGAAATTACATCAGCGTTGAGAAAGCTGGGAGGAATTAAAGGCACATCTGGAACAGAGAATCTGTCAAAGATAAGTAATAATTTGGGTCAATTCGTGAGACAAATGAATGAGATAGGTTCACTTACATTTAATGTAGATAACCTGTCAATGCTTATTTCTAGTATTTCAAAACTAGGAAGTAAAAGTTCAAATAATGCAACAAAAAATCTTCCAACAATTTCTGCGCAAATACAAAATTTTGTAAGGCAATTAAATAAAATAGGGTCACTTAGTTTTGACACTAAAAATTTAAGCGATTTAATAACATCAATATCGAGATTTGGATATACAAGTTCAAAAAAGGCGATAGATAATATACCTAAAATTGAAGTGGCAATGAAGAATTTGATTACCACTTTATCCAAAGCCCCAAGGGTTAGCCAAAATCTTATCGACATGACAAATGCGCTTGCAAATTTGGCAAGAACGGGTGCATCATCTGGCAAAGCGGCTACATCACTTTCACGCAGTCTTGATACATATACAAAATCAACAAGTAAGGCGAGTTCAGGAACAAAGGGACTTGCTTCTGCTTTGGGGAAAATGTATGCATCGTACTGGCTGTTATTCCGAGCGTTCCAGAAAATCGGTCAGTCTATTACTTTAGCGTCTGATCTTGTCGAAGTACAGAACGTTGTGAACACTGTATTTGGCGATATGACAGCGAAAGTTGAACAGTACGCCGATAGGTCGATTGAACAATTTGGAATGTCGGAATTGGCGCTTAAGCAGTATGCAAGCCGTTTTCAGGCTATGGGTTCCGCTATGGGTATTGACAGCGGAATCATTGGTCAAGCCAACAGCTTTTTGAATAAAAGTACAAACGGATATGTCGCACTGTCTGATTCGATGGCGGATGTTTCCCTGACATTAACACAGCTTACAGCGGACATGGCTTCATTCTACAATGTGGAGCAGTCGGCAGTAGCGGAAGACTTAGCGGCAATCTTTACAGGTGAGACACGTCCGCTTAGAACATATGGTCTTGACTTAACGCAAGCCACGCTTGCTGAGTGGGCTATGAAGCAGGGACTTGATGCAAATATTCGGTCCATGTCTCAGGCGGAAAAGACCATGCTCCGTTATCAGTATGTGCTTGCAAATACGACAGCGGCGCAGGGAGACTTTGCTCGCACCGCAAATACCTGGGCGAACCAATTACGAATCCTACAGGAGCAGTTAAAGAAGTGGGCAAGCGTAATCGGAACAGGATTTATCGCTGCATTTAAGCCGTTTTTGCAGACACTTAATACAGTCATGGCGAAAGTCATTGACTTTACCGAGAACGTGCTTAATGCGCTTGGAAACATCTTCGGATGGAAGTTTGAGATTACCGGCGGCGGAATCACAGATGACCTTGCCGACAGTATGGGCGACACTGCTATTGATACCGGAGATGCGGCCGGAAGCGCCGGAGACTTATCTGATAACCTCGGAGATGCGGCTAAGAACGCTAAGAAGCTGTATTCTACGGTGCTCGGCATAGACGAGCTGAATATCAACAATCCGAATACAGGAAGTGCAGGGAGCGGTTCCGGCGGTAGTGGCGGAACTGGCGGCTCTGGTTCTGGTGGAGCCGGAGCAGGAACAGGAAGCGGACTGACCACAACGATATCACGCAATGATGCAATCCTGGAAGCATACGAAAGCAGTATTGACAGCTTGTATAAACTCGGAGAATACATTGGAAATACACTGACAAAAACTCTGAATAGCATTAACTGGGATAGAGTATATCAGGGCGCACGAAACTTCGGAAAAGGTCTTGCTGATTTCCTTAACGGACTGATTTCACCTGACTTATTTGGAGCAGTAGGAAGAACCATTGCCGGAGCGCTTAATACAGCGATTTATGCTGCTTTGTCATTTGGAGAAACATTTGATTTCTATGATTTCGGTGTTTCAATCGCTACAGGCATCAATGAGTTCTTCAGAACGTTTGATTTCGGCGCATTGGCGCAGACTTTGAATGTATGGGTAAATGGAATTGAAGAAGCGATTATTGCCGCACTTTCTCATATTAACTGGGGAAATATTTTTAAATCAATTTATGATTTTATTTCAAACCTCGAATTTGATACAGCTATTCTTGTCGGGTGGTATGCATTACCTAAACTGTTTAAGTCGATTACATCAAATAAGTTTGTAAAAGGATTCACAACCTTATCGAAAGCGCTTGCAGGAAATCAAACCGCTTTATTAGCGTTAACTCAATCATATCCGAAATTAAGCAAAGCGGTAAATGTTGCGAGAAAAGCATTTCAGAATTTCCAGTTTGGCGTTATAAACGGAAACATAATGACTGGACTTAATGAGGGAATATTGACTGTAAGAAATAGTCTTACGAAAATGCAAAAGGGCGTTATCGGGGCAATATCCGTTTTTGCGGAGTTTTCTCTCGTTAAAGATGCGTTTTACGATTTGGCAATGGGAAGTGATAATCTTGTAATTTCACTTGGAAAAATTGCGGTTGGAGCTGGAGCAGCTGCGGCAGCATTAAAATTGATGGGATTGTCTAATCCATTTACCGCTGTAATAACAGGAGCGACAGCGTTGCTTGCTGCCATTATCGGTGTCAATTCTGCAATGACTGAGCAAAAACAGATTGCAGAAGAGCAAGAACAGATGAAAATGTATGGCGATACGTTAGATAATATAACGCAAAAAACTAACGAATTAGCCGACGGAATAAAAAGAAGAGCAGAAGAAGCACAAAAATATGTGGAAACCGCTGGAGTCGGAGAAATGGCTATGGCATCCGATCTGGCTGATAGATATTTTAATTTAGCAGAAAAAGAAAGTTTAACAAACACGGAAAAGGAGGAGATGCAAAGGCTTGCTCAGTCTTTGGTTGAGCAGTTGCCGGAACTTGAAAATTATTATAATACGCAAACAGGGCTTTTGGACACAAATAGAGAAGCCTTACAAAAAATGATTGATGAGCGATTGAGAGAAATCCAATTATCGGCAATCGAAGACAAACTGAAAGAAGCGTATCAAGATCAAGCGGAAGCATTATTTTCATTAAACGAAAGTGCAGAAAGAGTAAATGATACACAGGAAAAAATGAATGGACTGCTTGAAAATCAAGCAAGTGCATGGCAAGACGTTCAGGATTTACAGGCGTATAATTTGTTGTCAGAACAAATAAAAAATGCAACAGGAAACACAGAAAGCTTAAAAGAACAACAAGACGCTCTGTGGGATAAATTAACAAATAATGGTGAGACAGAATTTCCTTCCATGGATGCACTTTTGCAAAAGTATTCAGATGCCACCACCGCACTTCAAGATTATGAAGACGATTATAACGAAGTAATGGCAGATTTTGGAACTAATCAAGAGGCATATAACACTGCAACAGAAAGCATAACTAAACTTTCAGATATGCTCGGTCAGGGAATGGTTAGCGCAGCGGAAGACGGAGTCGCTGGATTTACAGAAACATTTAACGTAGACACTACAATGCAAAGCGCAGCCATGCAACAAGCGTTGGATACTTATAATGCTTTTAGAGAAGGATTGGATGAACACAGTCCGTCAAAGAAGTTTGCGCAATCTGGATCAAACTCCATATCTGGATATATTTTAGGCGTAAATACAAGTGCGCCAATTGCCATTGCCGCCATGCAGGTTTTAGCAGCAAAAATAGCAAATTCATTTGGAGAGGGACTGACAAATAGCATTAAGAAAGTAGCGCAGAATATCCCAACATATTTTTCAACTGCATGGACCGGGATATCTACCATTTTTTCGGTTGCACCACAGTATTTTTCAACTGTTTTCACTTCGTCCTACAATATGATTAAAGTTGCTTTTCAGTCTATGGATGCAATGTTCCATAAAGAATGGGATGATACAAAAGCTGTATTTAAAGATGTGACCTCATTTTTCAGAAATGGATTTACAAGCGCATATCGTGCTATAACATCTGCATTTAGCGGATTAAGTTCATTTTTCCGTGGTGTTGCTAATGATATTATAGACCCAATAGGTGATGCTATAAACGGTGTTATAAAAGGTATGAACTGGATTCTTGATGAAGTAGGTTCAAGTAAAAATATCAGTTTATGGTCGGCTCCAAATTTTGCAACTGGTTCAAATGGTATTCCGCAAGATACACTTGGAGTTGTCAATGATCAGCCGGGTTCAACTTATAAAGAGTTGATTGTTCCGCCGTCAGGAAAGCCGTTCATACCAGAGGGACGTAACGTCATGTTACCGCTTGAAAAGGGTACAAAGATTATGCCCGCAAAGCAGACAAAAGTGTTTATGTCCGGTATGCCGCATTTTGCAAAAGGAATAGGAGATTTCTTCGGAAGTGCATGGAAATCTTACAGCAGTTACACCGGTGATATTCTTGACTATATGAACAAGCCAAAAGAGCTATTACAGATTGCCACTGATAAATATACAAATATTTCAGGTTGGAAGTCTTCTGTTGGAACAATGGCGGCGTATACTGCTAAGACGATTGTTGATAATGCAGTTAGCTATATTAGTAAAATAATGGATGAAATGCTTACCGTGAAATATAATCCGTCAGCGGGCGTGGAGCAGTGGAGAAATCTTGCGGCGAAAGCTCTGCAAATGACCGGACAGTATTCAGCATCTAATCTGAACTTGCTTCTGTACCAGATGCAAACAGAATCCGGCGGAAATCCGAACGCAATCAATAACTGGGATATTAATGCTAAAAACGGTACGCCATCAAAAGGACTCATGCAGGTGATTGACCCGACATTTAAGGCATATGCAATGAAAGGGTACAATACAAATATCTATGATCCGCTTTCAAACATGATTGCGGCGATAAGATATACTGTATCTCGTTACGGAAGTCTTGCAAACGGTTGGAAAGGTCATGGATATGCAAGCGGTATCGGAAAGATTAATCTGTCAGACTTGATACCAGCTTATGAAGTCGGAGGATTCCCAGAAGACGGGCTGTTCTTCGCTAATCATAATGAACTTGTTGGACGGTTTGATAATGGCCGTACAGTAGTTGCTAATAATACAAATATCCAAAGCGGAATTAAAGAGGGCGTTAAAGAAGCGGTAGCAGAAATACTAGCCCCGTATTTACAACAGATTGCACAAAATACAAGGGAAACGGCAGATAAAGACTTCGCTGTTGATGTAGACGGTCGGTCGCTTGTTAGCGCTTACGACAGGAGAAAATCTCGTAACGGATTTTCATTCACTTAAATTGTAAAAACTCCCGTAGTGTGGTAGAATTTATCTATCATACTATGGGAGGGATGAGTTATGAAGAAAAAAGTGTTATTTTTGGTATTGGCAAGTTTTATATTATCCGGGTGTGGAAGCTCTGGGATTTCACAGGATGAATATAATAAAGTTGTCGAGGAAAGAGATGAATTACAAGAAAAATATGACGATTTGCTTGATGATTATGCAGAAATGAAAGCCGAACAAACAATAGATCAAATTCAGGAAGATGTTGAATCCCAGGATTCTGTAGAAAATGAAAGCCCTGATGACTCGGTTGCTGTTTATCAGGATGATAATGTGAAATTGTCGTTTGCAGGAATCGGAGAAGATGGCGTGGAGTTTTGGCTTGAAAATCGCACTGATTTAAATTTAACGGTACAGGCTGATTCAGTTTCCGTGAATGGAATAAGCACATCTGATATTGTTATGAGTGATGATGTTGCTCCACAAAGCACTGGAAAAGTTGTTGCTAAGTGTGACGATTTTTCTGAGGATATGGAAGTAGAAAATGTGGGAGGTCAATTCAGCATTGTGGATTTTTCAAGAACATGGGATCCGTATTATTACGAAGTGACTTTTGTAAATGTTTCTGTAAAGTAAAAGATAAAATTATAATAAGAGCGGAGAAATCTGCTCTATTATTTTGAAAAACCTCTTGACTTTTGTCATAACATAAATTATAATTATGTCATAACAAAAGAAAGGGGATGAAAATAATGTCACCCAGAACGGGTAGGCCAACAACAGAGCCAAAAGGAAACAGAGAAAGTTTTCGGTTATCAGACAATGATATTGATAAATTGAAATATTGTGTAGAAAAAACCGGAATGAAAAAAGTTGATGTTATCCGAAAAGGCATTGATTTGGTTTATAATGAAATAAGAGCAACCGAAGCCCTAGACAAGTAACGGTTACTCTTAAAATCCACAACACACCAAAGGCGGTTGATACATAAAGTATATCTTCTTTTGGTGTGATTGTCAAACACGAAAGGAGATTTTTTTATGGAAGAAATGTTGAAAATTGTATACCGTAGTTTTATCAATGAAGAATATGCTACTACGTCTGAGTGTATTAGGATTATCAATAAGAATTGGAAATTAACAGAGGATGCAATTAACACATTAAGAGATATTGTAAGCGATAAGATATTTGATGAACTTTACGACAAAATTACATCTGGTGCATCCGATATTCAGGAGGCGGCATTTATCGCAGGATTCTCCTGCTGTGCAAAGTTTATGTCAAACGGCAAAGTAGATTTGTTTGCTATGCAGGATTCATCCGGAGGTGAAAGCGCATGAATGACCTGATCGTGAAAAACGTTGATGTGCTCGGTGATTCTATTATGGCGGCGAAAGACGAAGAAGGAAACGTGTGGGCGGGAATTAGATGGTTTTGTCAAGGATTGGGATTTTCAAAAGGTCAAATTGACAGGCAGATAAAAAATATACAGAAAGACACAGCATTGAGTAAAGGGGCGTCTAATCTGACGCTACCTACTAACGGCGGCAAACAAGAAGTTTTCTGCATAAAACTTGATTTTATACCACTATGGCTTGCTAAAATCACAATCACAGATAAAACCCGAAAAGAACATCCCGAACTTGCCGACAAGCTCTTAGAGTATCAGCTCAGAGCAAAGGATATTCTGGCAGATGCGTTCATGCCGAAACATCCAAAGATTCCTCAGTCGCCGTTAGAACTTCTGGAACTCCACTACGAGGCTATTAAACAAGTGGACGGAAAAGTGAATGAGATTCGGACTGAATTTGAGAAATTTAAACAGGAGATTCCTATATTTGGGGAAGAATGTTCCAACATTACTGATGAAGTGAAAGTAAAAGTCCGGGAGTGTCTTGGTGGGAAAGATGCCCCGGCGTATCAAGATAAACAGCTTCACAGAAAGTTGTATCGTGATATTTATACTCAGACAAACAGGGCGTTCGGGGTGAAAAAGTACAAGTTGATTCACCGAAAGCAGATTTCAGAATATATCAATGCGGTTAAAGATTACACGCCGCCTATTGGTATACAAAGCGAAATAGATTCAGCGAATTCGCAGATGAAACTAGATTTATAAAAAAATTAGCACTTATCTTCGGATAGGTGCTTTTTTGATGCTTAAAAACAGGAGGTGGCGCTCATGGCTTTATCGTCTTTTTTAAATGTAAATGGCTATGACTTCCCGTGTCCGAGACGTGGATTTTCATGGACAATTTCTACAACGGTAAATGCGGGTCGAAATGCCAATAATGCAGTGATTGGTCAGAGAGTAGGGCGTGACTTGTACAAGCTCGACAATATGGAATGGGTAGGGCTTTCGCCGGCAGTCAGAAAGCGGATGCTTGATGCTATAAAACCTTTTTATGTTCCGGTCACATTTGAGGACATGGCGAATCCCGGTCATGCGATCACAATTACAATGTATCCGGGGGACAGGACAGGGAAACCGCTTTTTGTTGACCGATTAACACATATGGTCTTACAGGACGAAACATTGTCGTTCAATCTGATAGACGCAGGATTGGAGTGATACGATGCAACTCGTAAGCAAAGAATATAAAGAAGCAATGAAGCTTCCGTTCCGAAACAGGGCGTACATAAGAGTGTCTATTGGTGTTATAAACTCGGATGCGCAGAATAATGCTGTTCTTGATGAAGAGACAGAGCTTACATACTTTTCCGACAGAAAGAAGCCATTTGACGGTTATACAGTCTCAAAACCGTATGCCACGGCAGAACAGAACTTCTCAAAGGTAGACGGTTCCATGTACTTCCTACCGAAAGAAACGGACGGTTACAGCTATTACAATAATGGGATCGTGACAAATGACATTCTCGGTTCGGTATATATCTCTTTCGGTGGATTGGTCGGTCTGGATATTAAAGGGCTGACAATAGATTTTGGAGAGTGCTATCCGACACAATTTACCATACAGTCGGATTCGGGTATAAAGAGCTATGAGAATAACAAGCAGTTGTTTACTACTGAGGATGCCTTTGACGGAAGTTCTTACTTCATCATTACGCCTATTAAAATGCTGGGTGGACAAGACAGAATGAGAATCCATCAAATGACGTTTGGCATCGCAAATACATTCTCGAATGACAAAGTTATCAACTGTTCACTGAAAGATTATGTATCGCCTATTTCAGAGACAATACCGAGCATGGATGTAAGCCTTACGGTGGATAATCAGGATTTATATTACAGCCCGGACAACCCGGAAAGTGCAATTGCTTATATGGAAATCGGGCAGGAAGTAAAGGTTTCGTTCGGATATGATGTGACTGGAAACGGAGACATTGAATGGCTGCCCGAAACTACGTCATACCTCAATACATGGTCTTCGGATGATGTTCAGGCTAAGTTTACGGCTACAGACCGGTTCTATCAATTGACAGATACCTATTACAAAGGGCTATATAGATCGGAAGGAATTACTCTATACGATTTGGCTTTGGATGTTCTAAATGATGCAGGGATAGAAGATGAAAGAGAGTTTTATCTCGATCCATATTTAAAGCGAATTACAGTGTATAATCCACTTCCGGCTGTAAAACACTCAGAAGCATTGCAGATTATCGCAAATGCCGGACGGTGCGCTTTGTACGAGGATAGGGCGAATAAGATTCACTTGAAAGCGTCATTTGTGCCCGATATGCAAGTATCTGTAAACAATAAGACGGATTACAGCAGTATTGAGAATTTGCTTAAAGATAACCGAAAAGATGCTTACGCGATTGCAAGTAATAACTTCTCAAGAGTAGATGGAAGTCTTTTCTTTATGCCAAAAGATGGAAGTTACAAAGAAACTGGATATGTCAGCAATAGCATAGCGGACGCAGACGGAAAATTCACCGAGAATCCAGTTATCACAATCACGCTTGAAAGCGGATTTACAGCATTTGGAATGATAATGAATTTTAGAAATGTTGCACCGCAGGAATTTGTGATACGAACGTATTATTTAAGCGTTCTGCAAGATACATACACGGTTAAAAATCCTGACACGGAATACATAACAGACTATCAGTTCAATGACTTTGACAAAATGGAAATTGAGTTCACAAAGGGACATCCAAACGCCAGAATCACGATTGATAATATTTTGATCGGTGATGTTACTGATTATCGCCTGCCACAGACAAGAGATTTGAATACCAATCCGATTGGAACACGGCAGGAAAAAGTCAAGATGATATCCGTTAAGAAGACAAATTACCGCGAGTCACAAGAGGGATTCGAGGAGCTGATTACCGAGAAAGTTACGCTGACAGAAGAAATGCAACATACAGTGTATTTCTCTATTGCCTCATACGGATTTCAAGCGTCTGTTAAGGATAATAGCAACATTGGGGTGCAGATTGTTGCATCGAGCAACTACTTTGTTGCAGTTAAGTTCGCAAACGCAACTTCTGGAACAGAAATTGAACTCGTTATTGAGGGATATGAATATGTGGCAGACGAATCTTATTATCGGGTGACACACAATCCCAACGGTCAGGAAATTGAATGGAGTAATCCCCTGATAAGCACGGACGAACAGGCAAGAGACTTAGAAGAGTGGATTGCAACCTATTACTTGGGCGATGTAGACTATGAGATTTCATGGCGTGGAGACCCGAGAGTAGAGGCAAACGACTTGTTTTATCTTGAATTAAAAAATCGAGAAGATGCGCTTATCCGGTCTTATCAAAATGCGCTGAGTTTTAATGGTGCATGGTCAGGCAGCATGAAAGCGAGAAAGGTGGTCATGTCATGGCAATAACGGTAGAGTGGATTGAGCCGAAAACAGATTGGAGTTCGGACCCCGAAAAAAACAAATTCAACATTGAGGACTATAATCGGATAAAGAATAACTTGACATATCTCCATGAATATGCAAACGAACTGTATGTTCCTTTTGAAACCGAAGACATGGGAGACAATGCAACTTATTCGATATTTTGGGACGTGGACAAGTTTAATGCTTTTGAGCGGAATCTTGACGAGATTAATCGGCGTATTTATACGCAGGATTTTGGAGCATCTCAGACGTTTTATCCAAATGGCGTATTTATACAGGCGGATGAGCTGAATCGAATCGAAAGCGCAATGCTGTCTATGAAAGACATTCTTGACAGGCAAAAAGCAGGAATCAGGAGATTACCGTTCAGACTCGGTCAGTATAAATCAATCAGGATTTAAGGAGAATTGCCATGCGTACATTAGTTTTTGAAGCAGATGGTCAGAAATTAAAGAAATCATCGTCATGCGATTTCGCAGGAATTGCAAAAGGCTCAAAGGGATATCTTGAAGCAAAGTTTGAGCTATCGAAAGACTGGGGCGATTGCCTGATAGCTGCATCGTTCTTTAGATGGGGAAAAGAATATGCACAGCCTGTCATTAATGGAAAATGCACAATTCCTCCTGCGGCGCTTGTAGGAAATGAATTTTATGTACAGATTACAGGATTGAGAAACGGTCAAAAGATACCGACTAATAAAGTCAGGGTAGAACAGGAGGGATAGCATGACAGCAGATGAAGTGCTAAAACAAATGAAAAATAGTATATATATGCAATCTAATGAACAAGTATATTGCGCTATAAATCCGGAAACGAGAACAATAGAAATACCTGACGAATGCAGCTTATTAGGCGTAGAAAGTGATGAAAAGGCAGAGCGTGTATGGTTTCAGTGTCCTAAGATCGTAGGCGATAATATTGATCTAAGCAAGCTACAGTTAAGGATTAATTACCAGAATGCAGGTGCAGAAACAGATCAGTATATTGTAACGGATGTACAGGTTGATGGTGATAATATCATATTTTCGTGGCAGTTGTATCGGAAAGTCACAAGGTACATGGGGACAGTCTCATTTATTGTTTGTGCCGTCAGTGTGTCAGACGGTACAATACAGAATGAATGGAATACAACACTAGCTACAGCGCAAGTATTAGAGGGTCTGGAAGTAGAAGAACCTGTAATATCAGAGGAAGAGTCAGATATAATTGCACAGTTGTTACAGATCATGACAGACACATCGGAGCAGGCTGTAAACGATGTAAACACAGCAAAAGCTCAGGCTATCAGCGCAGTACAGGCACAGCAGGAAACAAGCACAGAAGCAATCAGAAATGCAGGAGAACTGATAACAGAAAGTTTACCGTCTGATTATGTGGAACTGTCAAACAAAGCAGATGTATTGGACAGAACAAAAGCCCCTGCAATCATAGAATCCGCATCTGGCGAGTCCATTCAGTTATCAGACAGCAGAGAAGCACCGATGCATGGAATTAACCTGTACGGGAAAAGCGAACAGGTGAAAACAACAGGAGAGAATTTGTTTGTAGGCGCTGTTACGGATGAAATAGAAGTAACAACGAATAAAATGTATTTGTGTGAGTTAAAACCGGGTGAGTACACAGTATCTTGTAGTGTGGATTCAAATGATACTGATTCAGACGTAAGCTCTATATATTTTTTTGATTCGGATAGTGCATATATTACAGAATCTCGTTTTGAAAGAGGTAAATATCAAAGCAAAATAGTTACTGTGCCGGAAGGAAAGGTGGTCAAAAATGTTGGATTGCATCCATCATTGGACTACAATACTTCCATAGGTGACACAGCTACATTTAAAAACGTAATGATAAACTCAGGCTCAGAATCATTACCTTATGAACCATACACAGGAGGTAAGCCCTCACCCTCTCCAGAATACCCGCAGGAGATAAAAATATCTGGTGAAGATGGGAGTATAGAAATAATATCAAACAATAAAAACCTGATAGATTATAAGCGGATTGAAAAAGTCAGCAATTATTGTGAACCTACATTAATCAATGATGGATTTACATTGTCCGGTACATGGTATGCGGTAATAAAAGATGTGAGAGTTGAAAAAGATACAGATTATGTAATTTCGTACAATGCTAGCGGAGACTTTAATCAAATTGGTTCGTATGCAAGTGGAAAACCATATACAATTGAAAATAAACTTTTCGAAGGACGCTCGGGTATAAAGTTTAACACAAAAGAAAATAAATTGGTCGATATACTATTTTATGCACAAGCAGGAGGAAACACAGGGGTATCAACATATACTAATATCCAATTAGAAGAAGCAAGTTCTGCTACAGAGTATATACCACATAAACGAAGCAATGCCGTATTCCCCATACTAAATGGACTATCTGGTATACCCGTAACATCCGGTGGAAACTACACAGATGAATCCGGTCAGCAATGGGTGTGTGATGAAATACAAGCCGATCTGGTAGCGGGCACAGGAAAGTATATTCAGAGGTGTGCAAAGGTAACATTCGATGGCAGTGAGGATGAAGAGTGGTATTTATATAAAAGCAATAATTCTCATGGTGCCGCCGTATTTAGTGTATACGATAGTAGTTTCGCTATCGGGTATTACAAGAGTATATGTGACAAATTCATAAATAGTTCTACGTCATGGGACTTTAAAGGTGGAGGATATTATTCAGACCATACGGTAAACCGTATTAAATATTTCAACATTTCTGCCGATATTGCTAGTGATGTAGCAGGGTGGAGAACATGGTTACAATCGAATAATGTTACATTGGTATATCAGTTAAAAACCCCTGTTATAACCAACCTCACAACAGAACAAATATCTGCACTAAAACAACTCCGCACCTATCAGGGTATTACCAATATCATGACAGATTCAGACCCGAATGTGGGCATGAACGTAGAATATGCGGCAGATACAAAGATGTATATTGACAATAAAATCAATGAAGTATTGCAGAACATTGCACAAACACAACAAATACTATTACGGGAGGTGTAACATATGTATGATGTTATAAAAAATGTTATTCAGAATGGTAATTTCAGAGTGTCGGACATGACAAACAAGATCAACACACTGTGGGCTGAATCAGAGCTGACAGACGATGAAAGGAACGAGTTGATCACACTAATGTATGATTATCTGAATCCAGAGACAGAATCACCGGAACTGGCGGAGCTGTATCAGAGATTAGAATCCCGTGTAAAAACACTGGAAGATCAGGTGAAGGAATTACAGGGCGAGGAAGAAGGCGGCGGAATTGGTATTGATGAGCGGTACTGGAAAGAGATCAAAAAGGAAGAAGCAGAAGCGATTGTATCAAATTAAATCAGGAGTAAGATTATGGCAAAGCAAACATTACCAACAAATTTTATAGATGATATTTTTGCGCCGTCAGCAAACGGAAAAAGAAAGTTTACCATAACAAGCAATGGTGACGGTACATATTCGCTTGAAGATGCAACAGATTACACGCAGACCGGTTCTGATTTTGGAGCCGGTCAAATTAATGCTACGAATCAAGCTGTGAATGAGTCTTGCGATAAGGCAAATGTGATTGACGATCTTGATGATCTGATAGCAAATCAGGCTGACGGTATGATTGCCGGGGCAAAAGCAGTTGCTGCGCTAGATGCAAATTTGGCGGAAAAAGTATATAGCCGAACCGACCTCCTAATCTTTGACTTTTATGATGTCACGGATTTCGATTTGCGCAAACGTGGAAACGAAGTGTTTTTTAATGTGTCTCTGTCGATGCAGCCTGGCACGCAGTTTGACCCAAACACGTTGTATTCGATCGGACCGTCTCCGATGCTGGCTGAATTAAGACCGAAAAAAGTCTACTTTCTGAACGGCTACGGATGCGATTCAAACTGGGGAAATCCTATTGCGATATCTACGTTTGTTGATACGAGCGGATATGTACGATACTGCGCATCAACTCGCAAGACATATTTTAAAATTTCGGGCCACTGGTTTGTTGACTAATTACAACTCGGTTATCTCGACATAATTAACTCCGCCAAATTCGTGTTATTTAAATAGATTAAAGAAAGGATAACTATATGGCTTATTTAAAATTTTTAAACTCTTCAGAAGTATATAAATGCAAAGTAATTCCACAAAATAATATTGTTACTCTGAAATTTGATTCAGAAATGGAAATTTCAACCGCCGGATTTAATCTGTATAATGATGAAACATGTGAAACAGATATCGGAATTGGGGCCTATCATAATTTCACAACTGTTTACCGGAATGATGAAACAACTGCTGAATACAACGGATACCAACTGTCAAAAGATGGAAGCGTATATGTTGAACCTGAGCCGCCTGCGCCAGATGAACCGACAATTGAAGAGTTGAAATCGCAAAAAATTTCAGAAATGGAGATCGCGAAAAGTCAAATAATCGAAAACGGAATTGATGTAGAACTCCTGGATGGAACTCAAAAGCGCTTTCCGCTTGACAATAAGAGTTTGCTTTATATGATGGGGCTTCAATCTATGGTAGCGGAAGGACAAGAACAAATTCCGTGGCACACAGATGATGAAAATGAACCATGTGAGTTTTACAGTAATTATGATATGAAAACAATTATGTCAACAGCACTTTCGTTTATTATGTATAACGAAACAAGAATTCGTGATCTCACACGATACATTAACTCGCTGACGGATAAAGAAAGTGTTCAAGCGATTACATATAATACCGAGATACCAAAGGAATTTCAATCGGAAGTTTTACAAACAATGTCAATGAGGATGCAAAAATGAAAAACTTTATAAAATATGCAATATTACTTATAATTGGAGGCGTAGCGTATTATTTCATAGAAATTTTGGCACGCGGATTCTCCCACTGGACAATGTTTCTGGTGGGAGGAATCTGTTTTATCCTTGTCGGAATAATAAACGAAATAACACCTAAAATGCCGTTGATATGGCAAATGCTTTTGAGTGCGCTTATTATAACAGCAGTAGAATTTGTTTCCGGGTGCATCCTTAACATCTGGCTTGAGTTAGGAATTTGGGATTATGCAGACGAGTTTGGAAACATTCTCGGTCAGATTTGTCCGAAGCATATGCTATACTGGTTCCTGCTGTCTGTCGTCGGAATCGTACTTGATGACTTTATACGCTATAAGCTCTTTGGTGAAGAAAAAACGCATTATAAAATTGTATAGGAGGGGATCTCCCCTCTTATACCTTTTCAAGTTTAAATGTCATTTTACCATTTGTTATGCAGAATTTTCTCATCTCTCTTTCGAGAAATTCAATATTGTTTATATCGAATATATCAACGTAAGAGATATGAGTATTTTCACAAATTTTGATAAAAGTAGATAAATTAATATCAGAAACTTTTTCGTTAACTATGTTGTACATGCCATGATATGAAATATTGCATATCATAGATAACTGCATAATGCTCCAATTATTTTGATTCATTTTTTTCACCAATTCATTACTCAGCCGTGACAGATATTTAACCATATTATCCCCCTTATGTAAAAACACAGAAAAACTTTTACCTTGAATGAAAAGTGATAGCGGTAAAGTAAAATCGTCCTCAAAAAAGAGGGCACTTCAAGTTCTGGTGTGGGGGATGTTTCGTTTTGTTGCGTTCCCCACAAATAAGATTTTAACGAATTTTCCAGAAATATACAGTCGAAACTTGTCGAGAGTTTAAATTTGTGGAGGAATTATGGAAAATAGTCAGGAAATTAAGCCACTGAGACCGAAAGAGTATTATCGGGAAAGAATTGTGAAGATTGTTTCGGAGATTCAGAGCGAAAAGATTTTGCAGTACATATATATTATTGTGACGGATATTAAGGGGGATAATCTCAATGAATAAAATTGATACAAGCATAGAGGGATTTCAGTATGTGGGGATAAAATTAACAGAACAGCAGTATGAAGATTTAAGAGACTTAAACGCTTTGATTTTAGGAAACGAACACAGGCAAAACGTACCTGTGTTCAATATAATGCTTGTTTTAAAAATATTAGGATTATTGCCATCCGAAATGGTAAACGAGATAAGCAATAATCAAAGCAACGATAATCTCAACGATAATTCTTATGAAATGCTTCAAAGAAAATTTGGCAGAGTCATAAACTGATTTGCCGACTTTTTTGACCGGACTTTGATATATGGAAAATGCAATAGGATTTATTTTGTATGTTTCCAAATCAATTTCTTGAATTATTTTATTCTCTCTTAAAGAACGAAAAAATGGCAAACATTCTATATCTGTCATGCCAGATTCTTTAATAACTTTTCCAATAGAGCAAGTATTATCATCATTTTTACAGTCAATCATAATTCCTAAAAAATCATTCTCATCCTTAATCATGCCTATCCCTCACTTAACAGATTTATCAATTCAATAACGTGCTTTTTCTTTTTGTCGGACAGCTCAAAGTATTTCTCTAATGCCTGAGTTAGTCCGGCATCATTTCTTATCTTTGCGACAAGGTGAGCGGATTCGGCAGAGTATTTGTCAAATTCATTGTCTTTTCCAGTTGTTAAATATTCCAATGACACACCGAAATAATCAGCAATCTTTTGAAGCTTGTCCTGCTTTGGCGTAGTTTTTCCACGTTTCCAGTCAGATAAAGTCATATTAGAAATTCCAGTAGCCCTAGAAATATCGGCATTTTTCAGATGCTTTTCGTCTAGCAATCTTTGATAGATTTCGTACATAAAACCTCCCAAATAAAATTACGGAAATATTTAATTTTATATTGACAATTAAATTAAACCGTAATATACTAGACCTAGATTAAGGAAAACCTTAAAAATCTAAGTCTGATTTTAAATCGTGATTTTCTGTGACAAGTAAATTATAATGGTTTTCCTTAATAAATGCAATACATTTTAAGGAAAGGAGAGATAAATTTGAGTGATGAAAGAAAATATAAGTCTTATCTGGTTTTTGAGCGGCTCATAACGGAAAGAAATATCACATCATATCGAGTAGCAAAGGATTTAGGATTTTCTCCTATGATTTTATCAGACTGGAAGAATGATAAAAGCAAACCTAAATTTGATAGGCTTCTGAAAATCGCCGAATATCTGGGGGTAGATGTTTCGTTATTCGCTGATGAAAGTGTAGCGTGAAATACGCTGAGTTAGAAAGGAGAATGGATGAACGACTTACAGATTTTTGTTTCAAAAGAGTTCGGAGAGATTCGGACAGTAACTATTGACAATGAACCGTGGTTTGTTGGAAAGGATGTAGCAACTGCACTCGGGTACAAAAATACGAGACAGGCAATTTTAACAAACGTCATGGATGAAGATAAGGGAGTCCATTCCGTGGACACCCCCTCTGGAAAGCAGGAAATGACGGTAATCAACGAGTCCGGCTTATACGCTCTCATCTTCGGTAGCAAACTCGATTCAGCAAAGCGGTTTAAGCACTGGGTAACAAGTGAAGTTCTTCCGAGCATACGAAAACATGGAATGTATGCGGTGGACGAGCTTGTAAATAATCCCGAACTACTTATTAAAGTAGCGACCGAATTAAAAGAAGAACGTGAGAAGAACAGGGAGCTTGAGAATACCGTACATGAAATGAATAAAACAATCGGTGAGCTTACGCCGAAAGCAAATTATGTGGATATCATTCTCAAAAGTAAATCCACAGTTCTTGTCACTCAGATAGCGCAAGATTACGGAATGTCAGCAAAGGCATTTAACAAGCTTCTCAAAGATTTGCATATTCAGCATAAGGTAGGACAGCAGTGGATTTTATATCGACCGTATCTTGGAAACGATTATGTTCACAGCAAAACCATTGACATCATACGTTCGGACGGAAGACCTGATGTGAAGATGCAGACTGAATGGACACAAAAAGGAAGGCTGTTTCTTTATGAAACGCTGAAAGAACATGACATTTATCCATTGATAGAAAGGTGAGCAAATATGAAGAAAAGAGAAGCGCTGGCGGTTTTTAATTCAAGAATCGCAAATGGGAATGTGAACGTAGAGTTCCTGCACGACAAAGAGGAGCTGAAAAAGGAAATACGGATATTATCCGACCTTGATGAAGGGTTTGAGGATGCAGTGTTTGAACTTGGAGTTTCCGTATTGGCAAAGACATTTTTGAAAGAAATGAGGTGTGATTAAGAATGTACATACCTGAATTTTGGTGCGGAGTGATCGCAACCGTGTTATCAATAATCGGATGCTCTCTTATCAGTGATGCAGTATCGAGAACCAGAGACAGAAAGAGGAATAAGGATGAAGCAACCAAAAAGACTGACTCGTAGTCAAAAAGAGTGCTTGTCTGCGCATTACCTGAACGCCGAAAACTGGATGCTTGTGGAGGAGACTGAATTTTACTTGAAAATCATCAACAAACAGACCGGAAAAGTCAGGAGCGTAGACAAGTTCAAAAGAGCAAAGAAAGGAGTAAGAAGAAATGCAGGAAGTAACATTGCCACAGAAGGAAATTGACGTGCTGAGATTTGAGCATACGGCGATAGTTCCAGTTATAGAAGCAAAGCCGAAGAGAAAGAAGAAGTCCAGAATAAGCTTTGAGCGCAAGGTGATTATCGGTCAGTGGTTCGTGATCGGCGTTCTGGCTGTGATGAACTACATATTGCAGGTTGGGGCGATTTGAAAGGAGGGAGTGACATGGGGGTTACATTTAAAGAATATGCTTGGTTGATAAATCCAAATCTTTTGAAAAATTCAGAAATTGGTGGAGTTGAAGGGTGCCCTGAAGGTTATGGGTTTGAGGAACATTGGTGTGACGGACATGGGATGATATCATGTGCCGACTGTTGGAATCGAGAAATATCATATCCGGTGATTGCGAAGGCGGTCAGACAAACAGAAATATATCCGACACACAAAGCAATGCCGGGGGATGAATTTCAGGTGTGTGAAGTTGATATGAACACATATACGAGAATGGGGGTCAGAATTATAGTGAATGGTTCTAAAGTCTGGGCGAACCATGGAGATTTCAGATATTACATCGACAAGGAGGAAAAGAAAGTGCAGAAAGAATTTACAAAGGCAGATTTAAAAGACGGAATGATGTGTGAAAGAGCAGACGGCAAAAAGATGCTGTGGTTTAACGGAGAAATGAGAGGTATTGATAAATGGTGTTCTGGAACTCAGAGCAATTTAACCAATCCAGTAAGTGAAGATTTGAGCATAGTGAGAGTCGGATATCCTGATTTTGATAAGCACACCACCATTTCACATGCATTAAACGGAGAGTTCAAAGAAATTCTCTGGGAACGCAAGCAGGAGAAAGAAATCAGTTCAGAAGAAGCATTTTCAGTCTTGAAAGAGCATTACGGCTGTGACGTGAAGATTAAGGAGTGATTGCCATGTCAGCTATCTATTTTAAAACATACATGAAAGAAATGCCGAAGAATTGCGCTGAGTGCGAATCAAGAATGTACTGTCATTTGCCCCGGGACATTGGAACAACTGAGGGCAAACCGGAGTACAGCAAGAAACGCCACAAGAACTGTCCGCTTGTTGAGGACAAGAACCCGGTAAAGATTATGAGTGAGGACGAGTTTACGGCGTATCTGGCAGAAATCAAGCATGAACTCGACTACATGGAGCCGGGAGACGCAAAAAGAATCGCCCTGATTGGCACAGTAGGAAGTGGTCGGAACTGGACACCGGAACTTGCGTTCACAGGTTCGCAGCTTACCAGAATATTCGACCTCGGATTTGCAGAAGAATCAAAAGAACGCCCATAAATGAGTCGGCAAACTCGGGCGTTCTGGCATAAAACCGATTTTATTATAACACAATGAAAGGAAATTATGAAATATGAAGATTAAACTCTTGAAAATGCGTATCCAGAATTTTAAGGGATGCAAGGACAGAGAGATTTCTTTCGGTGACATAACGAACATCAAAGGCGCAAATGCTACGGGAAAGACCACGGTATTTGACGCTTTCACATGGTTACTGTTCGGGAAAGATTCTCTCGGAAGTGCAAAGTTTGATATCCGACCTCTGGATGCTGACGGAAACATGATAAACAATCTGGAAATCAACGTTGAAGCAACGGTACAGATTGATTATCCAGATGATGCAGCGGAATATATCCTGAAAAAGACGCAGAAACAGGTGTGGCGTAAGAAACGTGGTGCTGACACGACAGAGTTTCAGGGAAATGTCAATGAGTTCGAGATCAACGGATATCCGAAGTCAGAAAAGGAATTTAAAGCCTTTATCGCTGAAATCGTTGACGAGAATATTTTTAATCTGGTCACGAACCCGAACACTTTCAATGCCTTGCCGTGGAAAGAGCAGAGAGAAATCCTGATGAAGTTTGTCGGAGTTATGTCTGATACGGAGATTGCTCTTACATATGGTGACAAGTACAGTCTGTTAATACCGGAGTTAAAAATCGCAAGCACGGATGATATCCTGAAGAAATATACAAAGGCGAAAAACGCTCTGAATAAGCAAATGACAGAAATTCCGGCAAGGATTGATGAATTGTCAAAACAGATTGTTTCTGTTGATGTAGGCGCACTGGAAGTTCAGAAAGCGGCGAAACAGGCAGAATTGAAGCGTGTGGAAGATTCTCTTTCCGGAGGCACAGATATACTCGAAAAAATCAATGAGTACAAACAGCGTGTGATTGAAGAAAAATTTAAGTTGAGCGAATTGCAGAATAATGCAAACGCTGAACTTGACGAAAAGCGCAGATCAGCACGAAAATCGGTTAATGATGCGGATGATAAAGTTACGAAAACTGAAAGAGAAATTCTTGATGCTGAGTATCTGAAAGAGGATTACATTAAAGCGAGAGATCGTGCTGAAGCTGACAAAACACGTTATGCGGAAGAATGGAAAGAGTGGAAGAAAAAGACGTTTCCTGAGTTTGTTCCGCTTGATGATTATGTTGAACCGTTACCACTTACAGACAAGGATTTGACTTGTCCGACCTGCGGACAGGCGTTGCCGGAAGATGTGCGTAAACAGCGGATCGCAGATCATGAAAAGATATGCGCAAAAGCGAAATCTGATTATGAAGATAGGTGCGAAGAACACCGTATGGATTACGATACGAAAAAGATTATGTTTTCAGAACAGCGGAAAAAGGCTATGGACGAGATTACTGTCAAAGGTCAGAAAGCAGCTGATAATGTTCGGGCGTATCAGAAACAGATTGATGAGCAGGAAAAGGAAATTTCGGCATTGAAACTGAGACTGGAATGCGAGAAAGCTGATCTGTCGAAAGCAAAGAAAAATCTTGCGGATATTCCGGATTCTGTAGATATTTCTGGAGATGAAAAGTATATCCAGATACAGATGACCATTCAGGGACTTGAAAATGAGATTTCCGAACTTAGCAAAGACACTTCTGGAAGAACAGAACTTGAAGCGAAGAAAGCAGTCCTTCAGGATGAAATATCTGATATCGAAGCGCAGATTAAGTCTGCGGACAACACGAAAGTTAAAGAGCGTATCGCAGAACTGGAAGAAGAGCAGAAGTCAATCGGTCAGAAGATTGCAGAACAGGAGCAGATGATTGACCTGACCGAGAGTTTTATCCGGGCGAAAATGAACATGATTTCAGAGAAAATCAATGAAAAGTTCGGTGGAAAGGTAACTTTCAAACTTTTTGAAACTCAGATAAATAACGGAATCAAAGAGACTTGCGAGTGCCAGTGGAATGGGAAAAGCGATATGAGCAACGGAGAAAAGATTGTTGCAGGTCTGTATATCATCAAAGCATTATCCGAGTTATACAGTGTAAGCTGTCCTGTTTTTGTGGATAACAGTGAAGCTATTAGCGACGGTAATTTCCCTGATATGGATTCGCAGGTAATCGAACTTCGCGTATCGAATGATAAGGAGTTGATAGTATCTTGTTAGATATTACTGGGAATCGATACGGTAGACTAACCGTAATTAGGGAAGTAGAAAGAATACGATATGCTTCTGGAAATTCTCATAGAGTTTGGGAGTGCTTATGTGATTGCGGAAACATAATTCGTTGTACCACAGACAGGTTGAGGAGAGGAAATACAAAAAGTTGCGGGTGCCTCAGAAAGGAAATAACATCAAAGAAAAATTATAAGCATGGAGGAACAAAAACCAAATTATACAGAATTTGGGATGAAATGAACGGAAGATGTTTCTGCAAAACAAACAAGGCATATAAAAACTATGGTGCAAGAGGAATAAGAGTATGTGACGAATGGAGAAAAAATTTTTCATTATTTAGATCATGGGCAATGTCAAACGGATATCAGGAGGGATTGACAATAGAAAGAATTGACAATAATGGAAATTACTGCCCTGATAATTGCAAGTGGATTCCTAAATCTGAACAGCCTAAAAACAGAAGGAATTGCCATTTAATTACATTTAATGGAAAAACGCAAACATTGTCGGAATGGTCAAGAGAGCTTCACGTTGATAGAGAGTGCGTCAGAAACAAAGAAAAAATACTAGGAGATTGGACTCTTGCATTAGAAGCTGTGTTAAATAGCCCAAAGCATAAAGAAAGGGTGAAAATAAAGAATGATGATAATTAAAGCAAGATACCTCAAAAACAATGAGATGATCGGCAGGGAATATGCTTTTTGCACTGACATTCTGGTGAAACCGGGCGATACCGTAGAAGTTGGAAAAGCCCAGGCGGTTGTCACAAAGGTGAATGTTCCAGAAGAAAGTATTCTTCCTTTTCGGGATAAGCTGAAAAAGATTGATAGAAAGGTGGAAATAGAATAATGACAGTATATGAACTGATCCAGGAATTAATCCAGTTTGATGCAGATGCAGAAGTTTCTGTAAATGTAAAAGTAAATCGTTATCGTACAGATGCGAGAGTTATGGAAGATGCAGAAAACGGAGATTATATCGATTCGGAAGTCGAATTTGAGGAAACTGTAGATGATTTTGCAGTTGAAGAAGAAAGAAGTATTAGAGGGAAAACATCAGCAGTAATCACTGTGGAATTAGAGTAATGGAGGACGAATAAATGGCAGAAGAAAAGAAAGAAGTAGCTCAGAAGCAGGAATTTACAACGGCATTGAGCAACTGGACAAATACAATCACAGGGCTTGTTACCCGTGATTTTGAACAGTGCGGTGTTGAATTTGACGAATACTCAAAGAGATGCGCCATGTCCGCAATGAGCAGTATTTTTCAGCTTGTTCAGAACACGGATAAGACCGCAATGAGCGACTTGAACACCTCTAACTTAAGAGAAATCGTTGAGCAGTGCGCAAGCCTTAAATTAAACGCTAACGCCGTTCCAAGGGAAGTTTACTTCCAGTTGCGCAGTAAACAGATTAATGGCAAATGGGAAAAAGTCGTTGAAATGGGAATCGAGGGAGACGGAAATGACGCTCTTCTCCGCCAGTTCGGAAATGATGTTGCAAAAGTACATCCATGTTGGATTGTAAAAGAGGGGGACGAGTTTATTCGTCCAAAGCGTGTCGGTATGGAGATTACGCCGCCGTCATGGGAGCAGAAAGGACTTTCAGAAAAAGTTGTCGCCGTTGTATATCCGGTTCAGCTTACGAATGGATCAATCGAATATCTTATTGCAGAGCGTGAAAGCGTGAAAACAAACCTGATCGCTCACATCCGCAACAATATGATGAATGAGACATTCGGGGTTTGTAAAGACAGATATAAGGCTACGCCCGACCAGAAACAGAAAATCAAGGAAATGAAAAATCAGATCTTGAATGACGTTCGGTCATGCGAGACTCTGGATAATATGCTGAAATGCCCGTCCGCACAGCCTTACATTTCCGCTGCATGGCTCGATACGCCGGAGCAGATGATTACCAGAAAGCTCCGCAACAACGCAATCAAGAAATTCCCGAAAGACATGAACAGCATGGCGAATCATTCTCTTTTACAGCTTGACGAGGGATACAAAGCATCACGAGAGGAAATCACCGAGCATGAGAACTCAGAACCGTTTGAGGTTGACGAAGGCAAAGTTGTTGATTCTGAGGCTGTGGAAGTTGAGCCGGATTTTGTAAAGGAGAGTGAGTGATTGTGAAAAGATTGTATGCAGTGACAATGCAGAATGGAGACAAGTTTGGAGTACCGGCAGAAGTTATTGCCGATAACTACGCCAAGTATTATGAGAGTCTCGGAGAGGACTACAAAGAGAATTTTGACGCAATGATTCACTGGTTTGATACAAATGACTATGAATTTGCTGACTGGGCGAAAAATAATATGGATTGGTCAGATGTCGAGGATAAAGCGATACTTATCAAACACAATCCGGTACAGCCTGATTTCGAGGACGGATGGGTGAATGGAGATTATCAGTATTTGACAGAGGAAGAATGACATGAAACTCAAAGTAATAAACTCCGGTTCTTCCGGTAACGGATATGCTCTTATTTCAGAGGCGGGAGAAATCCTGCTTCTGGAATGTGGAGTAAAAGGAATCGAGATGAAACGGGCGATAGATTTTCGGGTCGGAAACGTAGTCGGATGCTTGTCGTCACATGTCCATTCAGACCATATCGGACATATTAAGGATTATCTGAACTCTGGTATCAAAGTTTACACAAGTGATGAAGTGGCAAGCGACATTCTGACTGTCACGGGAGAGAAAACAGTTCCGTTGCAGAGGATGCACAAGCGGAAACTTGGAGGATTCACGGTAATACCATTTCGTGTCCCACACAATGAAACAGAATGTGACGGTTGGATGATAACTCACAAAAAAATAGGTCGCTTGCTATTCATTACGGATGCAGAGTATTGCCCTTATGACTTCTCAAAAGTGGGAATCACTCATGCCATGATCGAGTGCAATTACAGCGAGGACTACATAGATAATGATGCTGAAAACCTGTCGCACGTTCTCCGGGGACACATGGAACTACAAACGTGTAAACGGCTCATACAGACGATTGAAAGCCCGGAGCTAAGAAGTGTAGGCTTGATACATTTAAGCAGTCAGAATAGCGACTTAGAGCGTTTCAGGCAGGAAATGAAAGAAATCGTTGACTGTGATGTGAATGTATGGATAGCAGAGAAAGGATTTGAGACTGAACTGAGTCTTGAACCGTTTTAGGAGGGTGAAAAAATGATTATAACTCAGGAGAGAGACAACTTCTGGATGCTTAACTGGCTTGATGAATTTATGATAGGTCATCACGGATTTATATGCGGAGGTTGTTTCAAAAATATATTTAACAAAGAAAAAGTGAAAGACTTAGACATTTTCTTCAAGAGTTCTTCAAATTTTGAAGATGCTGTTCAATATTTTGATTCAATGACTCCGGGATATGAGGGAGACGACAAAAGAGAGGAAGAATATAGTTTTTACTACGAGAATGACAATGTAAAAGCATATAAGCATCAACGCACAGGCATTACGATTGAATTATGTTGTAAGATTTTTGGAACTGCGGAGGAAATACTAAATCAGTTTGATTTTACAGTGACAAAATTTGCGTACTATAAAGCAGAGGTTGAAGATGAAACTGGGGCTGAAATAGAATTTGAGCCGTTTGGAATAGAATGGGTTGAATCGGAAGAAAAGCCTAAAACACACATTGAATATAAGGTAATGCATGATGATAAGTTTTTTGAGCATCTTCATTTGAAAAGACTTGTTATTGATAACGCGATTCCTTATCCAATGAGCACATTTGAAAGAATGTTAAGATACGCAAAGTATGGATATTTCCCATGCAGAGAAACAAAAATGAAATTAATCAAAGCGATACGAGAACTTGCTGACAGACAGGTTGAGTTGTCGGAAAGTCTTTATGACGGTATGGATTAAAAGGAGATGATGACTTATCAATAAATCAGTATTAGTCGGACGGCTCACAAGAGACCCCGAAGTTAGATATTCACAGGGTGATAAACCTACGGCAGTAGCAAATTACACACTGGCAGTCGAAAGAAAATTCAAGAGAGACGGAGAGCCAACAGCGGATTTCATTCCGTGTGTGGCTTTTGGGAGACTGGCAGAGTTCGCAGAAAAGTATTTCAGACAGGGACTTCGTGTTTCCATTTCCGGTCATATTCAGACTGGAAGTTACACCAACAAGGACGGTGTGAAAGTTTACACGACTCAGGTTGTAATCGAGGAACAGGAGTTTGCAGAAAGCAGATCGGAACAGAAGCAGAATCAGAACATTCAGGCGGGTCCGTCTCCATATGGTCCGGCACCGGATGATTCGTTTATGGATATTCCGCCGGGAATGGATGATGAGATTCCGTTTGCGTAGGAGGTTATAATGGCTGAAATACACATTAAATCAGGATTAAGCGATTTTGAATCTATTGTCGGTATTCTCGTAAAGAATGGATATGTTGTGAACACAGAAGCGAAAATGAGAAAGTTTCCAGAAGAAAAAACAATTGATTATTTCCGTGTAAATATTGCGAAAAAAGCGGGGTGTTCAGATTGAGCCAAAGACAAAATATCGCAAGAGCAAAGACAATAGAGCGTGAAAACAAGAAACGTCTGCTTGCAGTGAATCCTGATCTGGACGAGGACAGCGGAATCTACTTTCTGACAAGAATTGACGAGAACGGTATCAAGTACGCTTACATAGGACAGGCAAAGCACATACTGACAAGACTTGCACAGCACCTTGTCGGTTTTCAGCATATTGACCTTTCAATAAGAAAACATGGGTTTTATACGCATGGAAATCCATACGGTTATAAAATCGGTTTTTTGAAATTTTCAGAAAGTGAACTTGACCAGAAAGAACAGCAATACATCAGAGCGTATGCAAATTACGGTTATCAGCTCCGAAACAAGACGGCAGGCGGTCAATGCGAGGGAAAGACACAGATTGACGAATACAGACCGCAGAAAGGCTACCGAGACGGAATCAAGCAGGGAAAGAAAAGCCTTGCCCGGGAGTTATCGCACATCATTGACACGCACCTGACCGTGGAACTCAGACCGGAAAAGGCGCATAACAAGGTGTCGCAGAGGGCGTTTGAGAAGTTTAAAGGGCTTTTGGAAGAAGGTGCAGATAAATGATGGATTTTTATAATCAGAAGTATGTAAGAGCGAGAAAACCTCATAAGTGCGAGTTCTGTGGGAAAGAGATTATTCCAGGAGAAACTTATTCCTATGAAAGCGGTAAATTTGACGGAGATTTCTTTGTGAGAAAATTGTGTGAACCATGCTTTACCATGCTGGCTGAATTTATAGATTATACTGGCGAAGATGAGTTTCAATGGGACTGGATTCAGGAGTGGATGCATGATGAATATTGCAAAGACGACTGCAAAGATAATTGCGAATATGGTTTCTCGAAAATACAGTGTTGCCCGATTGTTAGAGAGAAGTTTAAGGGATTGTTGGACGAAAGGAGTTATGAAGAGTGACGGCGGAAGAAGCGATTCAAATAATCAAATTTTATACTGGAAACACCTATAAGCCCGAAAAGATTCAAGAGGCAATAGATATGTCGATTGAAGCACTTGAAAAGCAGATACCGAAACCGCCAGAAAGATATATTAAACCTGGGGTTTGCGTATGCCCGAATTGCCATGGGATTATAGAGGCTCATACCTCGAAAACGTTTTGTGCTTATTGCGGTCAATCAATAACATACAGTGAATCCAATAATTCAGCGGATGAATAACGATTTATACCAGAACTTGAAGTAACGAATCTATGGAGGAAAGATGAATGGTAGCAACTACATAAAAATCAACCGCAGCATACTTGACTGGGAGTGGTATCAAGACAATAACACGAAAGTCCTGTTCCTGCACATGATGTTAAAGGCGAACTGGAAAAAAGCGAAGTTCAAAGGCGTAGACATTGACCGTGGCTCGTTCGCATCTTCATACCAGAGTCTTTCCTCTGAAACAGGGCTTTCGGTACAGAACATCAGGACGAGCATTAGAAAGCTAAAATCAACAGGCGAAATAACAGTCACGAAGTACAGCAAATTTACTGTATTTACGGTAAACAATTATTGTGAATATCAGAAGCCTAACAAGGCATCTAACGCCGAACTAACAGGAAATCAACAGGCAACTAACAGTCAAGTAACAACAATAGAAGAAGATAAGAAAGAAAGAAGGAAAGAAATATATAGTAAACGCTCTAAAGGAAAGGTCAAAGACAACAATAACTTTGAGCGTAGAAACTATGACATGGACAAGCTGGAAAGACAGTTAATGGAGGGACAGTTTGATGAACGAAGTAATTAAATCGTATAAAGGATTCAATAAAGACATGACCTGCAGAGGTAAGCAGTATGAAGAGGGGAAAGAGTATGAGGAAGAACGCGCAGAAGCGTGTGAATACGGAATGCAAGCTTGCGAGTATCCGCTGGACTGCTTAGGATATTACAGCCCGAATGAGTCTGTATATCACGTTGTTGAACAGAGCGGAGAAATATCTCGGATAAATGACGATTCTAAAATTGCATCGACGAAAATGAAGATCGGCGCAGAGATCAGTATCGCTGGACTTGTCAAAGCTGCTATCGAATACACTAGGGAGCGTATACAGGAAGATAAAGAAGCTGACGAGGACTGCGGAGCATCGTCAGCGACCGGAGACTACGGAGCATCGTCAGCGACCGGAAACTGCGGAGCATCGTCAGCGACCGGATACAAGGGAGCATCGTCAGCGAC
>ERZ1090864.92-NODE-92-length-46733-cov-42.938065_pt1 | contig 46733 bp, 42 predicted proteins | sample MGYA00478479_ERZ1090864 | MGnify/ENA primary metagenome ERZ1090864 (study PRJEB33644, sample SAMEA5815743) | chicken gut metagenome | biome: Chicken; feature: Gastrointestinal Tract; material: Caecum | place: Ireland | collected 2019-01-01 | study: A study of the...
ATCTACGTTTGGTTATTTCCGCTGAACCCCAAATGGTTTTTTCAGCTGAACGCTAACAAAACAGTTAGATGGATTGAATTTGTCCTGGATTTCAGGTATAATACAAATAAGATTCCTGCAGGTGTTTGGCTGGCAACAGATTGGCAACCAAAAGCAGGTAGCGTCCACTCATAGAATAATGAAAAGAATCCAAATATCTCCAACAATATAATTTAATCAAATTTGTTTAAGTTAGCTGGCTTTGGAGCGAGATGGAGTAATGGCAGAGAGACCGAAAAGCCTGTAATAGCTGGGCTTTCTGAGGCTTAATGCCCTTTGCAGCATGACCCTATAGCAAGGTTCGTTTCCCTAAAGAGTAAGGTCTACCTGATGGAATATCAGGTAGACCTTTTTTATATCGCTGCAAAACACCAATATACTATCTTCCTAAAATTCAAGCAAATATTTGTATATTATGCAGAAATTGATGATATACAACAAAATTTTATTGACCGATTTGCGTTTGTGTGTTAAGCTGGGGACAAATGTACGACCGCTTTTAATGAGCAGCCCCAAACCGGGAGGTTGCGGCGGGTACACAGAAAGGAGCGTTGTTATGAAACGCATCGGTCTCAGACTTAGAATCATCAGCCTTTTGGTTCTCGGCGCACTGTCCCTGAGTAGCTGCACTTACACCTTGCAGGAGGCTCCGCAGGCTCCCGCGTCTTCGCAGGAAAGCGAAGAGGAGACAGAAGAAGAACCTGCCGCGCATGAGATCCTGCGGGACCAGTTGATTGCTACCCTTAACTTGAGCCGGCAGCTGACGAACCGTATTGTGGCTAGCGACAGTCTGGACGAGTCTGCCGCATTCCTTGCCGATGTTGTTTTGGATGACGCCTCGCTGTACGCGGTGAGCGACGGCAGCCGCATTTTAGAAGATACTTTGGGCAATTTTGCTTACGCTTATCTCTATGATGGGACGTTGACCTCTGCACAAGTGGGCCGTTTGGCTTTGGAAACGCTGCAGGGGAAAGCACAGAGCAGCGAGCAAAAATTGGATGCCGACCAGGCTGAAAAGTCGAAAACTGTCAACCGGGCGATTCAGAATCGCTCTCTGGGACAACTTTTGGACGAGCGAGATCAACAGATCGCCAGTCTGAGTGTGGTATGGGGAGAAAACACGAATTACTCCATTTGGTTATTACTGGTGCAAGCTGAGGAACTTGTCTGAATAGCGAATAAACAGCTCCTAACTGCTGTAAGGCAGTTAGGGGCTTACTTTTTAAGCAGTTTTGTTCCTTTTAGAGGTAGAAAAAGAATTCAAATTCCTGTATACTACCAGGTAGATAGAAATCTTTTCGTGAGATGGGGAAAAGCAAACAGCGGAAACGTTTACTCGGCCATGCTCGTGCATATGTTCATCAATATCCTTGGCCGCTGACGCAGATCTTCAAAGGAGGCATTCGCGCATGAAAGCATACCATTTTTACGGCTGGCAGCAAGCCGACGTGCCTGCGGTGAACGGGGAGTATCCCGGCATCCGCACGCCGCTGGACCTGTACGACAAATTGGCGCAGGTCTGGTGCGCCGAGACCTGCGCGCCCCGGCTGCGGAGCAGCTGGACGCCGGAAAACCGGACGCTGGGCCAGTGTTCCATCACGGCCTTTCTGGCACAGGACATCTTCGGCGGGCAGGTGTACGGCATCCTCCGCCCCGGCGGGAACTACCACTGCTATAATGTAGTGGACGGCCATATCTTTGACCTGACCAGCGAGCAGTTCGGCGGCGAGGCGCTGTGCTATGAGGGCAACCCGGAGCAGTCCCGGCAGGCGCACTTTGCCAAAGAGGAAAAGTACCGCCGGTACCTGTTGCTGAAGCAGCGCCTGCGGGAGGTCTGCGGAGCGCCCGCCGCCCCATCCGAAGATTGACGCAAAAAACGGTCTGAGCCCTGCATTGTGCAGGTTTCAGACCGTTTGCTTGTTTTGCTTTTTTCTTACCATCGGAGAACAGAGAACCGTTTCAGGCCATCTGCAGTTCAGCGGGTGGGCTGAAGCGGACGTTTTCCAGCCCGGGGATACATTGCAGCTCAAAAACGAGGTCGAACCACAGCCGCCGGGCATCCCGCCGGGCGTCCTCCGCGCCGTAGGAACGCAGGATAGGGGAGGGGTCGAAGACCGTGCGGGCGGGCAGGGTCAGCACGGCCTCGGTGCCGCGGCCCTTGGGCCGGGGGCGCAGCTCCAGCGTCCAGCCGGTCAGACGGCAGTATTCCCGGCAGAGCAGGAGGCCGCTTTTGGTGGTGCCCAAAAAGTGGGAGCGGTTCTGCTGCTGGCCGCGCAGCGTGTCGTCCGGCAGGCCGCAGCCGGTGTCGGTGACGGAAAAGACGGCTTCGCCCTTGCCGCCCGAGCGCAGGCGCAGCACAATCCGCCCGCCGCCCGGGGCGCAGGCCCGCACAGCGTTGGAGAGCAAATGGAGGCCGATGCGGGAGAGATACCGGCGGTCCGCCTGGACGACCAGCTCGTCCAGGCCGCCGAAGTCCAAACTGAGACGGATATCCAGCTCCTTTTGCAGCTGATCCTGTTCGGCGCAGAGGGTGCGGACAAAGGTGCACAGCTCTACCGGCTCCCACTGGGGCGCCTCGGACTGCTGGGCGCAGCGCAGCAGGGCGGTCAGGCTGTTCAGGTTCCGGTCCAGCCGGGTGGCAGCCACCGCAATGTCGCTGAGAGACTGCCGTATCTCGTCGGCTTCAGGGCGGTCCTCGTCCTCTGCCAGATGGGACAGATACCGCTGGCACAGAGCGATCATGTCCAGCGAGCGCTGGCACTCGCTCTCGAAGGCATATACGGGAAAATTTTTCAGCAGGTCTTCCCGGCGCGTTTCAGGGTCTGCACTGTCCTGCCCGTCATAAGACCGCGGCAGGCTGGGTCTCTCGTTCATGAGGTAGAGGTTCTCCTTCCGGTATTGCATTGAGGACCGGGAGGGGCTTTGTCAGCTCGTCCCGGATGGCATAAATAAATTTACCGGTGGTCAATTTGGCGGGCAGATTGTGCCGCCGGCGGAAATCCTGCCAGGCAGGGGCGTTCTGATTGTCGAGCGCGTCGATCAGCCGGCGGATGCCGCTGTCCACAGCGAAGTCGGTAAGGGTGTGCCGGTCGCCCACTTCCTGCAGGATATCCTTGCGGATGGCAAAGTGGCTGTCGTACTGCAGCGCCAAGCTGACCGATTCTTTCAGGTAGCCCACCCCGACCATCTGCAGCGGCGCGCCCCAGTTGGCCAGCAGGCGGCCGAGGGGGTCCGGGTCGGGCTGGGGGCTGCGGTTCAAGAGGGACTGCAGGTCCAGCAGCAGGCTGTTCAGGCTGGACAGGCGGGGCGTCCAGGCCCGGACGCCGTCGTCTGACTGGAACAGGCTGTCCAGCTCCTGGGCGTCCCAGGTCAGCACCAGCAAAAGCCAGGGCCGGCAGCTGGGGTGCAGCTCCTGCAGGCGGCGGCAGAACATCATTGTATCCATATCGGCCAGGGCGTTGTCCAGCAAAAGTGCCTGATAGGGGAAACCCTGCTCCAGCCGCGCCAGCAGCTCCTCGCCGGACCGGTACGTCTCGTACTGGAGCGCGTGACTGCCCAGGCAGGTGAGATAATTTTCGCAGATGCGGAAAAAGCGCGGGTCGTAACTGGCAATGGCGATCCACGGCCGGCTGCTCAAAGATGCGTCATTCACTCATGGCCACGCCCTTTCCGGCTGGACGTGCGGCCGCAGGGCAGCACTCGGCCACGACGTCCCGCCAAATTTCTGGCTGGACACAATTTTCGTACAAATAGCGCAGGACCGAGTAGCAGAACAGGGGCGGCGCATCCAAAACCAGGCTGTCGCGGCAGGCCATCTCGCCTGTGCGGGACAAAGTCAGCCGGCAGCCGCCGCCGGCTTCATCCAGCTCATAAGTCAGCAGGTAAGGCTGCTGCAGCGATTCGATTGCAGAAAATTCCCTGGTCAATGACGCGTGTGCTATCATGGTTCACATTCTCCTCCCGCAAATAACCATTGTTTCGATCTGCCGCACGATCAGGCGTGACGTAAGAACTTTACTTTTATTTTAATGAGATGCCCGTCCTGATGCAACGACAAAAATGTGGTGAAATGTGTCGGCATGCGTTACGGCGGGAGAGAAGCTACCTTAAGAATACAGCAGATCGGCCCAAAACGCAAGCACTTTGACGGAAAAAGTCTGTTCGTGTCGGGCGTCATTCACAGAATATTTGCTTTTCGTCTACAGATAAACTGGTTTTTTTGTGTAAAATAGACCCACCAGATTGCATCCGGCGAAAAAATACGATATAATGATACCGTATGTGAAGAAATGACACTGTTTGTCATCTAACAATTCTGTGGCGGCTCACAGGGGGCGCGTCCCCGCAGAGCCATTTCCTTGCAGGAGGAGCAAAACTTGAGAGTTGGTCTTGATATCGGCAGCACGACCATCAAATGCGCCGTGCTGGATGAACAGGAAAATCTGCTGTATTCGACCTACGAGCGTCATTACAGCCATATTTTGGAAAAGGCGCAGGAGCTTCTGCGCCGGATCGACAGCGAATATCTCCACGGGGCCAAAGCCCTGCTCAGCATTTCGGGCTCGGCCGGCATGGGCCTGGCCGAGAGCTGCGGCGTGCCCTTCGTGCAGGAGGTGTTCTCCACCCGCGTGGCGGTCAAACGGTTTGTCCCCGAGACCGACTGCGTGATCGAGCTGGGCGGCGAGGATGCCAAGATCCTCTTTCTCACCGGCGGCACCGAGGTGCGGATGAACGGCAGCTGCGCCGGCGGCACCGGCGCTTTCATCGACCAGATGGCCACCCTGCTGAAGATGAGCGCTGACGAGATGAACAAGGCGGCGGAGGGGGCCCAGCGCACCTACACCATCGCCTCCCGCTGCGGCGTTTTTGCCAAGAGCGACGTCCAGCCCCTCATCAACCAGGGCGCCCGGGCGGAGGACATCGCCGCCAGCATTTACAAGGCGGTGGTCAGCCAGACCATCGCCGGCCTGGCCCAGGGCCGCCCCATCCAGGGCAACATTTTGTACCTGGGCGGGCCGCTGACCTTCAGCTCGGTGCTGCGCCGCAGCTTTGACGAGGCGCTGGGCGTCACCGGCAAGTGCCCCGAGAACAGCCTGTTGTATGTGGCGCTGGGCGCGGCCCTCTACGCCGACAAGGCGTTCGATCTGTCCGAAGTGGCGTCCGCGCTGGACCGGTACGCAGCCACCGCGACCTACGCCAGCGAGCCGCCCCTCTTTGCCAATAAGGAGGAGTACGAGGCGTTCCACGCCCGGCATATGTCCCACAGCGTGCCCTGCGTCCCCTTTGGAGCACAGTGCGGGCCGGTGCACATCGGCATCGACTCGGGCTCTACCACCGTCAAGCTGGTGGTGGTGGACGAGCAGAGCCGCATCCTCTACACCAATTACCAGCCCAACCTGGGCAACCCGCTGCCCCTGATCCGGGAGCAGCTGCTCAAGATCTACCGCGACCACCCCGGCCTGCAGGTGGCCAGCGTGACCACCACCGGCTACGGCGAGGACCTGGTCAAAAACGCTTTCCGCTGCGACTACGGCCTGGTCGAGACGGTAGCCCACTTTACCGCCGCCAAATACTTTATGCCCGACGTGGATTTCATCATCGACATCGGCGGCCAGGACATGAAGTGCTTCAAGATCGAGGACGGGGCCATCAGCAACATCTTCCTGAACGAGGCCTGTTCTTCGGGCTGCGGCAGCTTTTTGCAGACCTTTGCCCAGGCGCTGGGCTACGACGTCAAGGAGTTTGCGGCCCTGGGCCTGTTCGCCGACCGCCCGGTGGACCTGGGCAGCCGCTGCACCGTGTTTATGAACAGCTCGGTCAAGCAGGCCCAGAAGGACGGCGCCAGCATCGAGAACATCAGCGCCGGCCTGTCCATCAGCGTGGTCAAGAACGCGTTGTACAAGGTCATCCGGGCTTCCAGCCCCGAGGAGCTGGGCCGCAAGATCGTGGTCCAGGGCGGCACCTTCTACAACGAAGCCGTCCTCCGCGCCTTTGAAAAGGAGATGGGGGTGGAGGTCATCCGCCCCGACATCGCCGGCCTGATGGGCGCTTATGGCGCGGCCCTGTTTGGCCTGCGCCGCAGCCACAAGGCAGGACAGACCCATTCCTCCATGATGGGCCAGCAGGAGCTGGAGAACTTCACCCAGAAGGTGGTCAGCGTCAAGTGCGGCGCCTGCGGCAACCACTGCCAGCTGACCGTCAATACCTTTGCCGACGGCCGCAAGTACATTTCGGGCAACCGCTGCGACAAGCCCATCACCGGCAAGAGCGAGGACAACTCCCTCAACCTTTACGCCTACAAGCAGGAACTGCTGGCTTCCTATAAGCCGGTGCCCGGCAAGCGCGGTTCCATCGGCATCCCCCTGTGCCTCAACTTCTATGAGCTCCTGCCTTTCTGGCACGCCTTCTGGACCCGGCTCGGCTTTGCGGTCCATGTCAGCCCGGTGTCCAGCCGGGGCCTGTACCTGGCCGGCCAGGCCACCATCCCCAGCGACACCGCCTGCTTCCCGGCCAAGCTCAGCCACGGCCACATCAAAGCCCTGGCGGCCATGCAGCTGGACGCCATCTTCTACCCCTGCCTGACATACAATATCGACGAGGGCCTGGGCGACAACCACTATAACTGCCCCGTGGTGGCCTATTATCCCGAGGTGCTGCTGGGCAACTGCCCCGAGCTGGCAGGCAAAAAGTTCATCTGTGATTACATCGGCATCCACCGTCCTAAGGACTTTGTCCGCAAGATGGCCAAGGAGATCCTGCCCAAATACTTTGGCGGCATCTCCCAGAAAGAGGTGCAGGAGGCGGCTGACGCGGCTTACGCCGAGTACGCCAGCCATATGGCCAAGATCCGCGCCAAGGGCGGGGAGATCATTTCGGAGGCCCGCCGCCAGGGCAAGCGGATCATCGTGCTGGCCGGCCGGCCCTACCATGTGGACCCCGAGATCAACCACGGCATCGACCGGCTGATCGCCCGGCATGGCGCGGCGGTCGTCACCGAGGACAGCATCTCGGACCGGGTGCAAAAGTTCCCCACCAGCGTTTTGAACCAGTGGACCTACCACAGCCGCCTGTATGCCGCGGCCAAATACTGCACCACCCAGCCCGATATGGACCTGGTCCAGCTGGTCAGCTTTGGGTGCGGCGTGGACGCCATCACCACCGACGAGACCCGCGAGATCCTGCAGGCAGGCAACAAGCTGTACACCCAGCTCAAGATCGACGAGATCACCAACCTGGGTGCGGTGAACATCCGGCTGCGCAGCCTGTTCGCGGCGCTGGACGAGCGGGACGAGCTGGCGCGGGAAAAACAGGCGGAGTCCAAGGCGGAACAGGCGCCCCAGCCTGCCGCCGTCCGCTGAAGATAGGAGGGCAACCGTGGAATACCATTACCCCAAATTCACCAAGGAGATGAAGAAGACCCACACCATTCTCATCCCCAACATGGCAGTCACCCAGTTCCGGCTGCTTAAATATGCGCTGGAACACGAGGGCTACAAGTGCGAGATCCTGGGCAACTGCGGCAGCGCGGTGGCCCAGCTGGGCCTGAAATACGTCCACAACGACACCTGCTACCCGGCGCTGCTGGTCATAGGCCAGTTCATCGACGCGCTGAACAGCGGCAAGTACGACCTGGACCACACCGCCCTGCTCATCACCCAGACCGGCGGCGGCTGCCGCGCTTCCAATTACATCCACCTGCTGCGCAAGGCCCTGGTCAAGGCGGGCTACCCCCAGATCCCGGTGGCCAGCCTGAACTTCTCGGGCCTGGAAAAGGACAGCGGCTTCCAGATGGACCTGCCCCTGCTGCGGCAGGCGGTGGCCTGCATCTTCTACGGGGATATGCTGTGCGCCCTGCGCAACCAGATCGCCCCCTATGAGGACCATCCCGGCGACGCCGACCGCCTGGTGGACACCTGGATCAGCCGGATCGGCCGGGCCCTGCTGGCAGGCAAGGGCTACACCGCCCGGGAGATGAAGCACACCTTCCCCCTCATCGCGCGGGAATTTGCGGTCATCCCCAAGACCAGGGTGCCCAAGGTCAAGGTGGGTGTCGTGGGCGAGATCTACGTCAAGTACAGCCCCCTGGGCAACAACGACCTGCAGAAGTTTTTGGAGTCGGAGGGGTGCGAGGTCAACTTCCCAGGCCTGATGGGCTTCTGCCAGTACTGCATCTTCAATATGGGCGAGGACTACGTCCTCTACGGCGGCAACGGCGCGCTGAAATTCGGCACCGACCGCCTGCTGGACTGGCTGGACGGCATCGAGCGGGCCATGCTCAAAGCCATTTCCAACGCCGGCTTCTACGCCCCCGGCCCCTTCAAGGAGCTGATCGAGAAGCCCAAGGGCGTCATCTCCCTGGGCGCCAAGATGGGCGAGGGCTGGCTGCTGACCGCCGAGATGATCGAGCTGGTGCAGGGCGGCTACCCCAACATTGTCTGCGCCCAGCCCTTTGGCTGCCTGCCCAACCACATCGTGGGCAAGGGGATGGTGAACAAGATCCGGGCGCTGTACCCCACCGCCAACATCACCCCCATCGACTACGACCCCAGCGCCACCAAGGTCAACCAGGAGAACCGCATCAAGCTGATGCTGGCTGTGGCCAAGGAGCGGCTGGACAACAAGGACGCCCAGCCCGCGATCAAGCCCCTCACCGCCGAGGAGCTGGCCGGCGGCGCGCCCACCATCGGCGCGTTCTGATCTGCATAAAAAGAAAACTGCTCCCTCAGCCGCTGGTATACGGCTGAAGGAGCAGTTAGATTATCAAAAAAGTCCCGCCCGGATGACATGTGCATACGGGCGGGACACATACAGGGGAATTTAGCGCCGAGAGTGTGCGAGGCCGCAAGGCCGAGTGCACGGTTCGGCGCTAAATTTTGTCCCCAGGGGGATATTAGGGGGAAGGAATTTCTGTCGCGCGACTGCGCGCAGAAATGGGTTCCCCCTAAATGACTTACTTCATATAGATGTGGTGGGGCAGGCCCGCAATGTACAGCGGGGTCAGCTCGGCCTGGATCAGGGGCCGGGCGTATTCCAGGAATTCATGGGTCATCTGGGTGTGGTTCTCGTTCATCCAGCTCAGGGGCACCTTCTTTTCCAGGTTGGCCACTTCGCTGATGGGGTGCAGCTCGGTGGTGCACTGGTAGGGGTTGTTGGAGATCCGCTTCAGGGCCACCATCTGGCCGGTGACGCCCTCAAAGGCGGCCTTGGCGGCAGCGCCGCCCACCTGGTATGCCTCGGTGATGTCGGTGCGGCTGGTCAGATGGCCGGCGCAGCGCTGCAGAGTAGAGAGCTCGATGCAGCGGGTCTTGGTGTCCAGAGAGCGGGCCACTGTGTTGGCCAGGAAGCGGGCGGTGCCGGTCAGGGCCTTGTGGCCGAAAGCGTCCACCGCGTGGACGTCGTCGGCCAGCTCGCAGACGTAGCGGCCGTCCTCCAGCTTGACGCCTTCCGACACGGCGATGACGATGCTGGGCTTCTTCTCCTGCATGACCCGGACCTTTTCGATGAAGCGGTCCACATGGAAGGGGACTTCGGGCAGGCAGATCATGTCCACGCCCTCGCAGTCGTCGCCCTTGGCCAGGGCAGCCGCGGCGGTCAGCCAGCCGGCATTGCGGCCCATGATCTCCACGATGGTGACGTACTTGGTGCCGTAGACGGTGGCGTCCCGGATGATCTCCTTCATGACCACGCCGATGTACTTGGCAGCCGAGCCGTAGCCGGGGGTATGGTCGGTGACCATCAGGTCGTTGTCGATGGTCTTGGGCACGCCCATAAAGCGGATGTCACTGCCGGTCCGTGCGCCGTAGTCGGCCAGCTTGCCGATGGTGTCCATCGAGTCGTTGCCGCCGATGTAGAAGAAGTAGCCGATGTCCAGCTTTTCCAGGATGTCGAACAGCCTTTTGTAGACGGCCTCGTCCTCGTGCCAGTCGGGCAGCTTGTAGCGGCAGCTGCCCAGGAAGCTGGACGGCGTCCGTTTGAGCAGCTCGATGTCCAAATCATCCTTCAGGACGGTGGAAAGATCGACCACCCGCTCCTCCAGCAGGCCGGCCACGCCGTTGCGCATCCCGTAGACGATTTCGGCGCCGCGGTTTTTGCAGCTCTCAAACACACCGGCCAGACTTGCGTTGATGACGGAAGTGGGGCCGCCGGACTGTCCGACGATCGCGTTTTTACCCATGATTCTTTTCTCCTTTTACATTGTGTTTTATTTATCTTGGCCGGGCAGGGCCTGCCCGGGAAAGAACTTCAGGGGGCATCGTGGACGGCCGGCAGCCGGGAGGGCCCGGGCCTTAGAGGTGGACGTGGCGCGGGGTGCCGTTCACATAGATGGGGGTCAGCTCGTCCAAGATCAGGGGGCGGGCATACTCTTCAAAGCTGGCTGTCACCTGCATCCCGTCGGGGGTGATCCAGTCCAGGGGCACTTTCTTTTCCAGGTTGGCCACCTTCTGCACGTCCACCGACTCGGTGACGCACTGGTAGGGATAGCCGCTCATCCGCTTGAGGGCGATCATGCGGCCGCTCTCGCCCGCAAAGGCCGCGGCGGCTGCCGCGCCGCCCACGGCGTATGCCTCGGTGACGTCGGTGCGGCTGGCCAGGTGGCTGGCGCACCGCTGCAGGGTGGAAAACTCGATGGCCCGGCTCTTGCAGCCCAGCCGGCTGTGGATCAGCTCGGACAGGTAGCGGCTGGTGCCGCTGAGGATGGCCTTGTGGCCAAAGGCGTCCAGCTGGCCCGCCGTGGAGACCAGGTCGCACAGATAAGTGCCGTCGGCGGTGCGGACGCCCTCGCTGGCGGCGATGATGACATTGGATTTCCGGCTCTGCAGCTCGTCCACCCGTGCCAGGAACTTTTCGGGGTCAAAGGGCACTTCGGGCAGCAAAATCAGGTCGGGGCCGTCGCAGTCCTCGCCCGAAGCCAGGCAGGCCGCGCCGGCCAGCCAGCCGGCATGGCGGCCCATGATCTCGGCCACCGTCACGCTGCGCAGGTCGTAGACCGACGAGTCCCGGATCACTTCCTTGAGGATGGTGGCGATGTACTTGGCGGCCGAGCCGTAGCCGGGGGTGTGGTCGGTCAGGCACAGGTCGTTGTCGATGGTCTTGGGCACGCCGATGAACCGCACCGGGCTGCCCACCTTCTGGCCGTAGCGGCTCAGCTTGGCGATGGTGTCCATGGAATCGTTGCCGCCGATGTAGAACACCGCGCAGATGTCGTACTTGTCAAAAAGGGTGAACAGCTGGACGAAAGGCGCGCTGTCCGCCTCGGGGTCGGGTAGTTTGTAGCGGCAGCTGCCCAGGAAGCTGGACGGCGTCCGTTTGAGCAGTTCGATGCTCATCCGGTCGTCCAGCAGGACGTTGAGGTCCACGATCTCCTCCTTGAGCAGGCCCTCAATGCCATACTTCATCCCGTACACTTTGCCGGCGCCCAGGCTGCGGGCCGTCTTGTAAACCCCTGCCAGGCTGGAATTGATGACGGCGGTGGGGCCGCCGGATTGGCCGACGATCACATTGTTAGACATGGTTGGCTCCTTCTTATCAAAAAAATACCGAATGTTTGCGCCGCGGCGGGCCCTGCATTGCACCGCCGCAGGCGGGACGTGAAACAAGCTGAACCGCACAAAAAAGCCTGCTGCTGTGCAATGGCTTTTTGCAGGTTGCTGGAATTTTGTCCCAATCCTATTGTAACCGTTTCTTGCGTTGTATGCAAGACCCAACTTGGTTGCAGAGTGAAAAAATTTATGATAGAATCAATATATCTTTGAGCGCCGGCGCCAGCCGGCCCAAATTGTTTAGGAGAGTAAAGCACACCATGGGTATTTCACATGAATACAACTACGCCCGCCGCCGCGCCAAGCAGCGGAGCAAATACGGCAAGCTGAAACTGGCGGCCTGCGTGGCGGCGATCCTGCTGCTGTCGCTGGCCATCACCGCCATTTTGGAGACGGCCCAGCGGGAGGCCGCGCCCGCCGTGCCCGACACCCTGCCCAGCGGCACGGTGGAGGGCATCCTGGCCCCGCTGCCCATGCAGCCGGGGGAGGGGGGCGCCGCGGCGGAAGTGCTGGACTTCGGCCCGGCCCGCCAGAGCCCGGGGGCTTATACCGTCCGCGCCTATGACAGCAGCGTCATCCGCCAGCCTGCCACCGGCCAGGTGGACCTGAGCTACTTTGCCGACGCGGCCTTCCTGGGGGACAGCCTGACGGTGGGCTTCACCGACTATGACATCAACCTGGGCGGCGCGCTGATCTGCGGCTATATCGGGGCGGGGCCGGACACCATCGTCAACCGGATGACCGTCAACCACATGACCCGCGGGGACGAGATCGCCCTGGACGTCTTGGCCGCGGCCCAGCCCAAAAAGCTGTATATCCTGCTGGGCACCAATACCCTGACCACCGCCGGCGCCGAGGACCGCTTTTTGACTTACTACGGGGCCATGCTGGACACGCTGCGGGAAACGCTGGGCCAGGACTGCGTCATCTATGTGCAGTCCATCCCGCCGGTGCGGCCCGAAGCCGCAGCCGAGCGCCCCGGCCTGACCAGCGGCAACCTCCGCAATGTGAACGAGCAGCTGGCCAAGCTGACCGACAGCAAGGGCTGCGTCTACCTTGACCTGTGGGAGGCCCTGGCCGATGGCGAGGGCAACCTGAAGGCCGTCTGCGCCGCGCCGGACGGGGTCCACCTGTCGGCTGGCAACGGCTACGGCGCATGGGTCAACTACCTGCGCAGCCACACCCTGTATGCCGCCGGCAGCCCCTGGACGGCGGGCAGCGCCTTTGCACAGTAAGATGCACAGGATCAAACCGGGAGGCTCCCGCGCGGGGCCTCCCGGTTTTGTTTGTTTTGCTCTTTACCAGACAAAAGCGGCGCTGAACGCAAAGAACAAAAGCAGGGCGACAACTCCGCCGCCTACGACGAGATAGCAGTTGTAAAGCCATTTGATGGTTTTCTTGGCGGAGTTGATGTCGTTGTAAATGGAATCGAGCTTTTCATTGTTGACGTTCTTGGCCCGCACGTCGGCCACATCCACGTCCCGGACCAGCTCGTCCAAAGTCAGGCCAAAGTAGTCGCTGAGCAGGACCAGTCGCTGGAAGTCGGGGTAGGATTGACCCGACTCCCACTTGGAAATAGTCTGGCGGGAGACTTTCAGTTCCGCGCCCAGTTCCTCCTGGGATAGCCCCATGGACTTGCGCAGGCTGATAAGTTTTTCGTTGAATTTCATGATGTGCCTCCTTGTACTGACGGTATGGTGTCGGGTGCGGCCGCAAGACCAGTATGCCAGAAGGCACGCTTTTTGGCAAGCAACCATGGTTGGCAATCTGTCAACCGGGCGTAACATGGCGGAAATTCCACGTTTGCAGGCAGGATTGGAAAGTATGCATCCCGTTTCCGCGCACAAAAAACCGGGAGGCTCCCTCTTTTGGGGGCCTCCCGGTTCTTGTTTTGCCGTTTTTGGCAAAGATTACTTGTTCTTGCTGCGGGCCTTCATGCGCTGCTCGTGGTTCAGGATCTGCTTGCGGATGCGCAGGTTCTTGGGGGTGACCTCCAGCAGCTCGTCGGGGGCCAGGAATTCCAGGCAGCCCTCCAGGCTCAGGCGGCTGATGGGCACCAGGCGCAGCGCGTCATCCGAGCCGGAGGCGCGGGTGTTGGTCAGGTGCTTGGTCTTGCAGACGTTGACGTCCACGTCCTCGCCGGTGGGGGTGTAGCCGATGACCATGCCCTCGTAGACCTTTTCGCCGGGGCCGATCAGCAGCGTGCCGCGCTGCTGCGCGTTGTACAGGCCGTAGGTGACCGACTCGCCGGTCTCAAAGCTGACCAGGGAACCGGTGGAGCGGTTGGTGATCATGCCGGCCCACAGGTCGTAGCCGTCAAAGATCTGGTTGATGACGCCTTCGCCGTGGGTGTCGGTCAGGAACTGGTTGCGGTAGCCGAACAGGCCGCGGCTGGGCATACGGAACACCAGACGCACCCGGCTGTCGCCCAGGGCGTCCATCTGCTGCAGGACAGCCTTGCGCTGGCCCAGGCCGGTCATGACGGCGCCCTGGTACTGGGTGGGCACGTCGATGACCACCTGCTCCATGGGCTCGTAGGTCTTGCCGTCGATGACCTTGGTCAGGACGTGCGGGGGCGAGACCTGCAGCTCATAGCCTTCGCGGCGCATGGTCTCGATCAGGATGGACAGGTGCATTTCGCCGCGGCCCATGACCCGGAACGAGTCGGTGGTGGCAGAGTCCTCCACCTTCAGGGCCACGTCCTTGAGCAGCTCGCGGTTGAGCCGGTCGCGGATCTGGCGGCTGGTGACGTACTTGCCCTCGCGGCCGGCCAGGGGGCTGTCGTTGACCGAGAAGGTCATCTCGACGGTGGGGTCGTTGATCTTGACGAAGGGCAGGGGCTCCACCTTGGCGGGGTCGCACAGGGTGTTGCCGATGGTGACGTCGGGCAGGCCCGAGAAAGCCACGATGTCGCCCGCGGTGATGTTGTCGCAGGGGACGCGGCCGTTGGCCTGGAAGTCGTACAGCTTGGTCAGGCGGCCCCGCAGGCGGACCGAGGGATCGTGCCAGTCGCAGGCCACCACTTCTTCGCCCACGCGGCAGGTGCCGTTCTGGATGCGGCCGATGCCGATGCGGCCCACAAAGTCGTTGTAGTCGACCGAGGAGACCAGCATCTGGAAGGGAGCGTCGGGGTCGCCCTCAGGGGGCTCGATGGTGTCCAGAATGGTGTCGAACAGGGGGACAAGGTCGGTGCCGGGAACATCGGGGTCCAGGCTGGCGGTGCCGGCACGGCCGCAGCAGTAGACCATGGGGCATTCCAGCTGCTCGTCCGAAGCGCCCAGGTCCATCAGCAGGTAGAGCACTTCGTCCACCACTTCTTTGATGCGGGCGTCGGGGCGGTCGATCTTGTTGATGACCACTACCAGGCTCAGGTTCTGCTGCAGGGCCTTCTGCAGCACGAAGCGGGTCTGTGGCATGCAGCCCTCGGCGGCGTCCACCAGCAGGACCACGCCGTTGACCATCTTCAGCACGCGCTCGACCTCGCCGCCGAAGTCGGCGTGGCCCGGAGTGTCGACGATGTTGATCTTGACGCCCTTGTAGGTGCAGGAGCAGTTTTTGGCCAGGATGGTGATACCGCGCTCACGCTCGATGTCGCCGCTGTCCATGACGCGCTCGGCCACGACCTGGTTGTCGCGGAACGCGCCGCTCTGGCGGAGCATTGCGTCCACCAGGGTGGTCTTGCCATGGTCGACATGGGCAATGATGGCAACGTTGCGCAAATCGTTACGAATCATAAAAATCAAACCTCTCTATTTTACAACGACATTGTTCCATGACGGATATTTCAACCGTATAAGTGTAAATCATAGGAGGGGTTTTGTCAAGGTTATCTAAAATATTATTCGGCATTTCGGCGTTTTGACAGAAAAGGCGCGCCCCGGTAGAAAGCCAGCGCACAGAGCACCGACAGCACTTCGGTCACGGGGAAGGTCAGCCAGACGTACGTCAGCCCGCTGAGGGAATATTGGGCTACAAAGTAGCTGTCTACGATGTTGTAAATAGATTGGATCAAAAGTGCCAGCATCACTGGCGGGGAAAGCCGAAACAGCAGCTTCCCGATGGGCATATCACCCATAACGTTCCATCTCCTTTCCCGCATAGGATAAGGGATGGAGTTACTCCACTGTCAAGCCCCTTTTTGCGTTTTTTCTTTCAGGTGGGCCCGCACCTCGCAGGCGTAGTTGTCCATGTAGGGAAAGAGCTGCAGCCCCAGTTCCTCGGCGTAGATGGCGTCGGCCTCCTCCCCGTGGGCGGCCAGCCAGTCCAGCAGGGGAGAAAAGTCGGCCCGCTCCTGCCGGATGCGCAGGGTAAAGACGGCGTACCGCCCGGCGGGGATGGTGTAGAGCGTCTCGGGGTCGATGCAGCGGTAGGGCGCTTCCATCCTAACATATTCCCGCAGCTTGACCACCCGGCCGGCGGGCATCCCCGCGCCGTCCAGCGGGTAGCCGTACCGCCGCCGGATGGAGGCGGCCTGCTGCAGCTCGGCCTGGGCGGCCTGCTGCATATTGACATGGTATGCCTGGGAGCCCCCCTGGGCGGCCCGGCCCGCGATGACCTGTTCGGCCTCCCGCCAGACCTGGCGGACAAGGGGCGGGTCGTCTTTCTGGGCCTCGATGCGGCGGTGCTCCTCCTTGTACCAGAGGATGTCCTCCGCCACCTGCTGGTAATAGGCGCTGCGGCGCAGGGCCTCCTCCCGGTATTCCATCAGCAGCCGGACGATCTCGGCGTTGTCCTGCAGGGAAAGGATCTGCCGGACGGTGTCCAGCGGGATGTTCAGCTTGCGGCAGGTGGTGATGATGTCCAGCTGCCACAAATTGCGCAGGGAATAATAGCGGTAGCCGTTCTGCGGGTCCACATGGTCGGGGCTCAGCAGGCCGATCTTGTCGTAAAAGTGGAGGGTGTCTTTGGAGAGGCCGGTGGCCCGGCTGACTTCGCCGATGCGGTAATAACTCTGTTCCAAGGGAAGCGCTCCTTTCTGCGGGCGGGCTTTCGGCGTTTTGACGGAAAGCAGCCTCTGATTTTGGCGGAAAAGAAAGAACCTTTTGTGATACAATAAAACCAGTACAGGATCAAATACCACCCGCGGGCCCCGCCCGGGGAGGATGGAGGTAAGCTGCGATGAAGCTCACATTTTTAGGCGCGAACCACGAAGTAACGGGCAGCTGTACCCTGCTGGAGACAGGGGGGCTGCATTTCCTGATCGACTGCGGCATGGAGCAGGGCAAGGATGTCTACGAGAACCAGCCTCTGCCCGTGGCCCCCGGCGAGATCGACGGCGTTTTGCTGACCCACGCTCATATCGACCACAGCGGCCATCTGCCCCTGCTGGCCAAGCAGGGCTACCGGGGCAAGATCTACGCCACCCGCCCCACCTGCCGGCTGTGCGACATCATGCTGCGGGATTCCGCTCACATCCAGGAGTCGGAAGCCGAGTGGAAAAACCGCAAGAACGCCCGTGCCGGCCTGCCGCCGGTGGAACCGGACTACACCGTCGAGGACGCCGAGACGGCCGTCAGCCTGTTCGTCGGGGTGGACTATGACAAGCGGGTGGAGCTTGCGCCCGGGGTGGAGGCCCGCTTTACCGACGTGGGTCACCTGCTGGGCTCGGCCAGCATCGAGCTGTGGGTCACCGAAGGGGAAAAGACCACCAAGCTGGTCTTTTCGGGGGACATCGGCAATCTGAACCAACCCATCCTCAAGGACCCCACCTATCTGACCGAGGCGGACTACGTCATCATGGAGTCCACCTATGGCGACCGCAGCCATCCGCCCCGCCCCGACTACATCAAAGAGCTGGTGGATGTTCTGCAGCGCACCTTTGACCGGGGCGGCAACGTGGTCATCCCCAGCTTTGCAGTGGGCCGCACCCAGGAGCTGCTCTACTTCATGCGGGAGATCAAGGAGAAAAACCTGGTGACCGGCCACGGCAATTTCCCGGTGTACATCGACAGCCCCCTGGCCATCGAGGCCACCCGCATCTTCCGGGATACCAGCGAGGACTGCTTTGACGCCGACACCCGGGCTCTGCTGGACGCGGGGATCGACCCCATCACCTTCCCGGGGCTGCGGGTCAGCATCACCAGCGACGAATCCCGGATGATCAACTCGGACCTGACCCCCAAGGTCATCATCTCGGCCAGCGGTATGTGCGACGCCGGCCGCATCCGCCACCACCTGAAACACAACCTCTGGCGCAAGGAGTGCACCATCCTGTTTGTGGGCTACCAGGCGGTGGGCACCCTGGGCCGCGCCCTGGTGGAGGGGATCGACGGGGTCAAGCTGTTCGGCGAGGAGATCGAGGTGCAGGCCGAGATCGCCCAGATGGGCGGTATGTCGGGCCACGCTGACCGCGAAGGCCTGCTGCAGTGGATCGGCTCCTTCGACCCCAAGCCCCGGCGGGTGTTCGTCAACCATGGCGACGACGCCGTAGAGGACCTGTTCGTGGACACCCTGCAGAGCCTTGGCTACACGGCCTGCGCGCCCTACAACGGGGCCCAGTGGGCGCTGGGCGCCGACGGCGCGGTCTGCCTGAACGAGGGCAGCCGGGAGCGGGCGGCGTCCAGGGCTTCCACCCCGGCGCTCAGCCGGGCGCAGGCGGTGTTCCAGCGGCTGGTGTCTGCCGGCCGCCGCCTGATGCGGGTCATCGAGCACAACGAGGGCGGGGCCAACAAAGACCTTGCCAAGTTTGCCGACCAGATCAACGCCCTGTGCGACAAGTGGGACCGATAAAGCGTTATTTCCGGGTCAGCTCGTCCAGGTTTTGGGTATAGCAGGGCAGGCAGTGCTCGATGAACCAGTCTGCCTCGGGGCAGGCCATCTCGGCCAGGGCCTTCTTCTGCTGCTGGAGGGCGGCGTCGAACTCGTGGTTGCCGCTGCGGGCCTCCTCCATGCACTTGATGAGGGCCGACAGCCGGTCGGCCGCCTTGAGCAGCCGGCGCTCGGTGTCGGTCAGCAGGTCCCCGGTGATGTAGGGGGTGATCTCCTCCTCCAGCTCGGGGGGCAGCATGGAGGCCATAGAGGCGGCGCTTTCCCGCTCGATGGCCTTGTAGGCGTCCCGCAGCACCTCGCTGCGGTACTTGACCGGCGTGGGCATATCCCCGGTGATGATCTCGGACGCGTCGTGGTAAAGGGCCGCCACCGCCACCGTTTTGGGGCGGCAGGGCGTGCCGGTGTACCGCCGCGCAATGAGGCACAGGGTGTGGGCCAGCAGGGCGGTGTCGCAGGTGTGCTCGCTGAGGGACTCGGCCCGCAGGGAGTGCATCAGGCTCCAGCGGGTGATATACTTCATGCGGGCGAGCAGGGCATTGAACGGATAGAGCATCGGATAACCTCCCGGCCGGCGGCGCGTGCCGCCGGCTTTTTTGTACCCAAAATACCCCCGATCACGCCATCTGTCAAGGCCGCGCCAAACTTCGCCCTTTCTTTACAGGGGCAAACATGGTATACTGACTGGGATGAACTACAACTGGGATGAACTACGAAGGAAAAGAGGGACGCTATGGATTTTGCACATCTGTCCCGGCAGCCGCGGCTGCGGCAGAAAAGGGACCGCTTTTGGCTGACGGTGGGGCTGTGCGCCCTGACGGCAGCGCTGATCTTCCTGCCGTTCCAGATCATAGACGGCGGGTTCTTTCACTACGCGGGGGACTTCAACGGCCAGCAGATCGGCTTTTACCGGTATATGAACGGCTTCGTCAAGGGGCAAAGCTACCCCGACGGGCTGGCCAGCGTGGGCGGACAGCGCCTGCCCGCCAACACCTTTTCCTGGGCCACTGACCTGGGCAGCGGGGTGATGAACGCCTACTCGTTCTACCTGTACGGCTCGCCGTTTTTCTGGCTGTCCACCCTGTTCCCCCAGAGCTGGCTGCCCTACCTGATGTGCCCGCTGCTGGTGCTCAAGTTTGCTGTGGCGGGGGGCGGCGCCTACCTGTATATGCGCCGCTATGTAAAAAATCTGGACTATGCGGTGCTGGCCGCCTGCCTTTACACCTTTTCGGGCTTTGGCATCTACAACATCTTTTTCAACCACTTCATCGACGTGGTGGCGCTGTTCCCCTGGATGCTGTGGGCGCTCGACGAGTGCATCTACAGCGGCCGCCGGGGGCTGTTCGCCTTTTTTGTGGCTGTCAACCTGCTGAACAACTATTTCTTCTTTGTGGGGCAGGTGGTGTTCCTCATCATCTACTTTGCCTGCAAGGTGTCCACCGGGGAGATCAAGCTGACCCGCGGCCTGTTCGGGGTGCTGGCCTTTGAGAGCCTGCTGGGGGTGGCGCTGGGGTGCCTGCTGGTCTGGCCGGCCTTTTTGTCCCTGATGCAGAACCCCCGCACCACCGACATCTCGTCGGGCTGGGGCTTTTTGACCTACTCGAAGGTGCAGCAGTATCTGGCCATCCTGGTCAGCTGGTTCATGCCGCCGGACTCGCCCTATATCGTCTCCATCTGGTCGGAGGGGACCATCAAGTGGACCAGCATGACCGCCTACCTGCCCCTGTGCAGCCTGGCCGGCGCGGTGGCCTGCTGGCGCTCCCGGCAGGGGGACAGCCGTAAGCGGATCATCGCGGTGTGCGCGGTGTTCGCCCTGGTGCCGGTGCTGAACAGCGCCTTTTACGCCTTCAACGCCAGCTACTACGCCCGCTGGTACTATATGCCGGTGCTGGTCCTGGCCGCCATGACGGTGAGCGCCTGGGAGGACCCGGACGCCGACCTCGAGCGCCCCACCGGGATCGTGGCGTGGCTGATGATCGCCACTCTGGCCTTTGCCCTTGTGCCGGTGAAGGACGGGGACAGCTGGTCCCTGGGCGTGACCGAAAACCCGGAGCAGTACCTGGCCGTGCTGGCCTTTGGGCTGGCGGGGCTGGTGCTGTACAGCGTCATCATCCGGGACCGGAAGGACCCAAAGCGTTTCTGCCGCCGGATGCTGGCCGCGGTGCTGGCGTTCAGCTGCATCTTTGGCATCGTCCACATCGGCATCGGCAAGTTTGGCCAGTGGAACTATGACAGCGACCTGGTGGAGCAGTACCAGGCGTCCATCGCCCTGAAAGAGCAGTTCCCCGAAGGGGACTGGCGGGTGGACACCTACAACACCCACGACAACCTCGGCCTCTGGATGGACAAGAGCTGTATGCAGTTCTTCGACAGCACGGTGGCCCCCAGCATCCTGGACTTTTATTCCTCCCTGGGCTTTACCCGGGACGTGCGCAGCAACCCCGAAGCCTATTACTACCAGCTGCGGGGGCTGCTCAGCGTGCGGTTCACTATCATGCCCGAGGACGAGCAGGACAGCTTTGCAGAGGAGTCGGTGCCCGGCTGGACCTATTACGACACCATCGAGGGCTTTGCCCTCTATGAGAACGACAACTACCTGCCCATGGGCTTCACCTACGACTACTACGTAGACGAGGAGCAGCTGGACAGCCTGCCCACCCAGGATGCCTGTGCCCTGCTGGTGCGGGCCCTGGCCCTTACCGACGAGGATATCGCCGCCTATGGCAGTTACCTGGAGCCGCTGCCCGGGGACCAGATGCTGGATTTCAGCTACGAGCGCTACCAGCAGGACATCGCTGACCGCCGGGCGTCGGCCTGCAGCAGCTTTGTCATGACCAATTCCGGCTTCAGCGCCGAGATCAACCTGGAAAAGCCCGACCTGGTCTTTTTCTCGGTGCCCTATGACGACGGCTTCACCGCCTATGTGGGCGGGCAGGAGACCGAGATCCTCCGGGTGGACAACGGCATGATGGCGGTGCTCTGCCCCGCGGGCTGGAGCAGCATCGACTTTGTCTACTCGCCCGCCGGGCTGCCCCTCAGCCGGACCGTGACGCTGATCGCCCTGCCCATCTGGCTGGGCTACACTGGCTGGCATCTCTGGCGGAAAAAGAAGCGCGCCTGAGGAATGGAATACCCAAACCGCGAAAAAAGGGGCGGCTGCCGCTGTGCGTTGTGCCAGCATGGGCAGCCGCCCCTTTCAACAGGGAGCGAAAAGAAAACATTCAGCCCGCGGCCTGCCGGGCCCCGGCGCGGGCCAGTCCCGCCGCCAGCAGAAAGCCGGCCGGCGCGCTGACAAAAGAGGCGAGGTAGAACCCGCTGTACCCGCACAGGGGCACCAGCAGGACGCAGGCCAGCAGGTCGATGGCGGTACCGCCCAGGTTGGAGGCCAGATACAGCCCCATCTGCTGGCGGCCCCGGAGGCTGGCCTCCTGAAAGTGCTTCATGGCGGTAAAGGCGTAGACGATGGCCTGGCGGCTGAGCAGCAGCGCGCCGTAGGCGATGGCGTCCCCATCGGTGGTGAACAGCCGCAGCATCGGCCGGGCAAACAGGACGCAGCCGGCCGTCACAGCCAGCGCGTAAAGCAGCATGATGCCGCGGGCCTGCCGCACCCCGGTTTGGACCCGCCCGTCCTGCCGGGCGGCGGTGTTCTGGGCGATGAAAAAGACCAGCGACTGGGTAAAACCGTAGACCGGCATCAGCAGCAGGCTGGACATCTTGTTGGCGCAGGAAAAGCCCGCAATGGCCGCCACGCCGATGCCGCCCAGCAGCCCCTGCTTGATCATGCCGCCCACCGGCGCGCTGGCCTGCTGGATGGCGCTGGGGGCCGCCAGCCGGAACACTTCCCACAGGCAGCGGCGGTCCAGCATGGCGGGGCGGAAGGGCCCGGTCAGGAGGGTGCGGCGCAGGTACCACAGCATGAACAGGCACCCCGCTACTTGGGAGAGGGCGGTGGCCGCCGCGGTGCCCGCCACCCCGAAGGGCCCCACCCAGGCCAGGTCCAGCAGGATGTTCAGCACCGAGGTGCCAAGCACTGCGTACAGGGGCGTTTTCGAGTTGCCGCAGCCCATCACCAGCTGCTTGGACAGGTCGTAGACCATCAAAAAGGGCAGGCCGGCCAGGTAAAAGCGGATGTATTCCGCCGCCTGGGGGAGGATGCCGGCGGGGGTGCGGATCAGCCGCAGCAGCCATTCCGCGCCCAGCAGCCCGGCGCCGGCCATCAGAAGGCCCAGCACCCCGTCGATGAACAGCAGGTTGTAGACGGACGCCGACAGCTCATCCGGGGTGGAGGTGGGCCGCCGTGCGGCCAGCAGCAGGCCGCCGCCCAGCTCCATCCCGCCCGATACGAACAGGAACACCATCAGCACGGTGGACGCGTTGGAGACAGCCGCCAGGGCGTCCGCGTCCAGGCACAGCCCCACGATCATGGTGTCGGCCACGGAATAGAGCTGGGTGGCCACCATCGTCAAAATAATGGGCCCCGCAAAGCGCAGCAGCGCAGGGTGCACCGGCCCCGACAGCAGGGCGTTTTCGGTTTGGGTCGTTTCTTGTGACATAGGGTTTTCTCACCTTCCGGTTGCAAAATGCAGCATTTTCTGGTATGCTGGGTCTATCATAAACCATCCAGCAGCTGGACAGTCAAGAGGGAACGATGCAAAAAAAGTATCTGCGGACGGCGGCCTTTGCCAAACTGGCCGGCGTGAACAAAAAGACTTTGCACTATTACGACGAGATCGGCCTGTTCCGGCCCGCCTATGTCAACGAAAAGGGCTACCGGTTCTATTCGCCTTTGCAGTTGGACCGGCTGGCCCTGATCGTGACTTTGAAGGATCTGGGGGTGCCCCTGAAGGTGATCGCGGAGTACTTGAGCTGCGGGGACCTGGCCCGGGTGGACGAGATCCTGACCCGCCAGAGCCAGGAACTGGACCGCCGCATCGATCAGCTGACCCGGCGCAAAGCGCTTTTGGAGGCGCTTCGCCGCCAGAACCGGGGCTTTCTGGACTGGTGCGGCAAAGGCCCCCAGCGGCTGCACCGGGAGCCGGAGCGCATCGCCGTGCTGATGAGCCGGGAGGAAATGGAGAGCAGCCGCATCCTGATCGTCAACTACCTGACCGATGGCCCAGGCACCGGCCTGTGCGGGGAAGGGGAGGAGCGCTTCCTCTACCAGAAACGGCCGGACGGGCCGATTCTGGTGCCCGGCGGGGACTATCTCTGCCTGTATGAGCTCGTGCAGGGGCACCGCGTGTGGGAGTGGCTGGTCAGCCGCCGGCAGCAGCTGCAGGACTATGCCGCCGCCCGCGGCTGGCAGCTGGACCGGCGCGCCTTCGTGGAATTTGGGGACCTTGCCGTCAACGGCTGCAGCGAAACAGACCCCGAGCCGCGCAGCATCCGAATGCGCATCTGTGAGCCGGATTCACCTGAATATACTGACAAGTGAAAATATATATCTTGACTTTACGGCGGTAAAGTGTATAATGCAATCAAACCGATGAGGCGAAAGAGACCCTGCATCTAGCGCATCCAGAGAGCCCGGCGTGGTGGAAACGGGCGGTGTCAGGCGGTGGTTATGGGTCGCCGAGGGCCGGGCGAACGGGGAGGCTTCCCTCAGTAGCTTAGGACGGGTGTCTCCCGTTACAGGGCAGGGGAGTGTTGGCTCTCCGCGAGTGGCTCTGCGCCGGTGCAGGGCAAACAAGGTGGCACCGCAGAATCGAATGTTTCGATCCTGTCCTTGTGGTAAAACACAGGGACGGGTCGTTTTTTTGAAAAAGAGGCCCGTTCCGCAGCGAAGGCGGAGCGGGCCTTTTCCGTTTGGCTCCGCTCCCCACACAAGAAAGGAGCTTTCCCTATGAAACGTACCCAGATGATCTCCCGCCGCAGTTTCCTCAAGGCCGCCGCTGCCGCTGCAGCCGCCTGTTCCGCGCTGGCGCTGACCGGCTGCGGGTCTGCTTCCTCGGCGTCCTCCGCCGCTGCCGCTTCCGGCGAGGCGTCCGGCACCGTGTACAAGGTGGGCGTGGTCAACTACGTGGACGACGCTTCCCTGAACCAGATCGTCGCCTCGCTGGAGGCCCGTCTGGACGAGGCCGGGGCCGAGCGCGGCGTCACCTTCAATTACGCCGACTACTATTCCAACGCGCAGGCGGACCAGTCCAACCTGAACCAGATCGGCGCCGACCTCGTGGCCGACGATGTGGACGTCATCGTGGCGGTGGCCACCCCCTCGGCTTCCACCATGCTGGCCGCCGTGGAGGACACCGATATCCCGGTCATCTACTCGGCCGTCACCGACCCGGTGGGCGCCGGCTTCGACGGGCTGCCCAACATCACCGGCACCTCCGACGCGCTGAACACCGAGGCCATCATGAACCTGATCCTCTCCATCAACCCCGATCTTGACCAGCTGGGCCTGCTGTACGATCTGGGACAAGATTCTTCCACCCAGGCCATTGCGGACGCCAAGGCGTTCTGCGATGCACACGGCATCAGCTACATCGAAAAGAACGGCACCAACACCGCCGAAGTCCAGATGGCGGTGGAGGCCCTGGCGGCGTCCGGGGTCAAGGTGGTGTTCACCCCCACCGACAACACCATCATGACCGCCGAGCTGGCCATCTACGAGACCATGATCGAGGCGGGCATCCAGCACTTCACCGGCGCGGACAGCTTCGCGCTGAACGGCGCGTTCGTGGGCTACGGCGTGGACTACGTCCAGCTGGGCGAGGCCACCGCCGATATGGTGGTGGAACTGCTGTGCGACGGCAAGACGGTGGCCGACCTGCCCTACCGCACCTTTGACAACGGCACCGCCACCATCAACACCGAGACCTGCGCGGCCCTGGGCCTCGACCTCGAGACGGTCAAGACGGCGTTCGAGCCCTACTGCACCGCCATGGAGGAGCTTGTCACCGCCGAAGAATTTGCATAAAAACGGCTTTTGGCCGCAACGATTTTGAAACTGCGTTCGTGAGGGGATTTCATGCTGGCTAGTATTTTTTCGATCAACGTCCTGCAGTCGGCCCTGGAGCTGGGCTGCATTTACGCGCTGGTGGCGCTGGCGCTGTTTTTGAGCTATTCCATTTTGAACATCGCCGACCTGTCCACCGACGGATGCTTCACCCTGGGCTGTGCGGTCTGCTGTCAGGTGGCCGTGGCCGGCCACCCGGTGCTGGCCCTCTTTGCCGCCATGGCGGCGGGGGTGCTGTCCGGCTTCATCACAGCCTTTTTGCAGACGCGCCTCGGGGTGGAAAGCATCATGGCCGGCATCATCGTCAACACCGGCCTGTACACCATCAACCTGGCGGTGATGGGCTTCTCCTCCAACATGAGCCTGGTGCGGGTGGATACGGTGTTCTCCCTCGGGAAAGAGCTGCTGGCCTTTGCCGGCGGCTGGTATCAGCTGATTTTGGTGGCGGCGGTCATCCTGATCGCCTGCGTGCTGATGGTCCGGTTCCTTAGCACCCGGCTGGGCCTGTCCATCCGGGCCACCGGCGACAACGCCGCCATGGTCCGCGCTTCCAGCATCGACCCGGGCTACACCATCATGGTGGGCCTGTGCATCTCGGGCAGCCTGACCGCCCTGTCCGGCGCGCTGCTGGCCCAGTACCAGAAAAGCTGCGACATCAACGTGGGCACCGGCATGGTGACCATCGCCCTGGCCTCCCTCATCATCGGCGAGACCCTGCTGGGCAAGCGCTCGATGGTGCTGCGGGTGGGCGGCGTGGTCTTTGGCAGCTGCCTGTACCGCTTCATCGTGGCGGTGGCCCTGCGGTTCAACGTCCCCGCCGCGGCCATGAAGCTGGTGTCGGCCCTGATCGTGGCGGTGGCCATCTCGATGCCCGCCATCCGCCAGAAGATCGCGTTTGAAAAGCGCAAGCAGGAGGCCCGCCTCCGCCACGCCAAGACCCACGGCAAAAAGGAGGCAGTCTGATGCTGATGCTGGAAATGAAGGGTGTCCGCAAAACGTTCAATCCGGGCACCGTTAACGAAAAGGTAGCGCTGGACGGCGTCGACCTGGCGCTGGAAAAGGGCGATTTCGCCACCATCGTGGGCTCCAACGGCGCGGGCAAATCCACCCTGTTCAACGCCATCACCGGCGGGTTCATCGCCGACGAGGGTTGCATCATCCTGGGCGGGGAGGACATCACCTTCACCCCCGAGTTCAAGCGCAGCAAGGTGATCGGCCACCTGTTCCAGGACCCCCTCAAGGGCACCGCCCCCAACATGACCATTGAGGAAAATCTGGCCCTGGCCTACCTGCGGGCGGGCACGGCCCAGCGGGCGTATTTCTCCCGCATCTCCCGCAAGGACAAAGAGCTGTTCCGGGAGCGTCTGGCCCTGCTGGGCATGGGCCTCGAGGACCGGATGAAGCAGCCTGTGGGGCTGCTGTCGGGCGGCCAGCGCCAGGCGCTGACCCTGCTGATGGCTACCCTGGTCACCCCCAAGCTGCTGCTGCTGGACGAGCACACCGCCGCACTCGACCCGGCCACCGCCGACAAGGTGCTGGAGCTGACCAAGAGCATTGTGGCCGAGCAGGGCATCACCTGCCTGATGGTCACCCACAATATGCGCCAGGCGCTGGACCTGGGCAACCGCACCCTGATGATGAACGGCGGCAAGATCGTCTTTGACGTCCAGGGCGAGGAGCGCAGCAAGATGACGGTGGACGATCTGCTGGAACGCTTCCGCCAGCGGGCCGGCAAGGAGCTGGACAACGACCGCATCCTGCTGAGCAAGGTGGAGTAAACAGTGGAGCAAATATAAAAAGTCCCGACCGTACGACATGTGCGTACGGTCGGGACACCGACAGGGAAATACCCCGGTGAGAGTGTGCGAGCTGCAAAGCAGCGAGTGCATGGTTCACCGGGGTATTTTGTCGGAAAGGGGGATACCAGGGGGAAAGCATTTCTGACCTGCGCAGCAGGCAGAAATGGGTCCCCCCTGGAAGCGGGCGCGCCCGCTTATTTCACATACTCGATGGTGTACTCGAAGCCGTACTCCTCCTGGAGCTTCTTGACGGCGGGCTCACAGTCCTCGATGAAGGTGGGGGCGTAGACCGAAGCGCCGTTGTGGGCCTTCTTGTAGTCCTCGACGATCTGGGTCAGCTTGTTCCAGCCCTCGCTGGCCTTGGCCTGGTCCACGCTGTCGGGGAAGTTGATGATGAATTCGCGGTGCTGCGGGATACGAGCTTTCATAAGACATTCTCCTTTGTTTCTGACAAAATCTATCATCGGCAGCCGCTGTGAGGCGACTGCGGGTCAGTGAACTTTCAGTCCAGGCCGAACACCCGGCGGGCGTTGGCGGCGGTCTGCGCAAAGACCGTTTCGGCCGGGACCCCTTTGCGCTGGGCGATGTACTCGCCCACATACGCGATCAGGGAGCTGTCGCACCGGGTGCCCCGCACCGGCTCGGGGGCCATGTAGGGGCAGTCGGTCTCCAGCAGGATGGATTCGAGGGGCAGCGCGTCGATGGCCTTGCCGGCCCGCTTGGCCCCCTTGAAGGTGCACGCGCCCCCAAAGCCGAGCAGGATGCCCTGCTTGGCCAGCCAGACGGCGTCCTCGGCGCTGCCGGAATAGCAGTGCAGGATGCCCTTCGGCCGGTACTTTTTCAGCAGGGCGTAGACGTCGGCGTGGGCCTCGCGGTCATGGACGACGATGGGCTTGTCCAGCTCGAGGGCCAGACGGATCTCGGCCTCAAAGAGGGACAACTGGGCGTCTTTGGGCACCGGCCAGTGGTAGTCTAAGCCGCATTCGCCCACGGCGACCACCTTGGGGTCGTCGTAGTAGGGGGCGAGGGCGCGCATCTCGGCGGCCCAGTCCCCGCCATAGACCGAGACGGTGGGGGCGGGCGGCGCGGAGCCGCACTTGTCGGCGGGCAGCAGGCTTTCGGGGTGGATGCCGATGGCCGCCCACACCCAGGGGTAGCGGTGAGCCAGCTCCAAACAATGGGGAGCGTCCCCCGAGTGGGTGGCCTGCTCGCAGACCCCCACCACGCCCCGGACGGGCAGGCCGTCCAGCACCTCGAAGCGGTCGGCGTTGAAGGCCCCGGAGGAATAGTGGGCGTGGGTGTCGAAGATGGGGCCGGCAGAAGGGTAGATGCTCATGCCTTGCGCGCCTCCTTTCCGCGGCGGTTGACCAGCCAGATCCCGGCGCAGACCAGGGCCAGGGCGGCCAGGTACTGCCACTCGAACAGGGGTTCGCCGTTCAGCAGGGCGGACAGCAGGACGTTGACCACCGGGTTGACCAGGCCGAACACGCTGATCCGGCTGACGGGGTTGTTTTTCATCAGCAGGGCCCAGAGGACATACCCTGCCCCCGACACAAAGGCCAGGTAGAGCAGGACGGGGATGCCCAGGGCGCTCTGGGGCGCAAGGGAGCCGCCCATCAGCAGCCCGATCAAGAGCAGGGCTGCGCCGCCCACCCCCAGATTGATGCAGCAGACCATGAAACTGTCGGCCTTTTGGGTCACCGACTTGTTCCAGGGCCCGGCAGAGGTGAAGATGACGGTGGCCGCCATCATGCAGAAGATGCCCCAGCCGCTGCCGCCGCCGTGGTTGCCGATGGTCGCCACCAGCACCCCGGCAAACCCGATGGCGCAGCCCGCCGTCTTGGCGGGGGTCATCCGGTCGGAGCGGTAGAGGAAATGGGCCAGAATGACCCCCAAAAAGCTCTGGGTGCTGTTCAGGATGCCGCCGAAAGCCCCGGTCAGCAGGGCGACGGCCGCGTAGTAGAAAGCGTACTGGGCTGTGGTCTGCCACAGGCCCAGGGCGCAGCACTCGGCCAGCACTTTGCCCCGCGGCAGGGCGGGCAGACGGCCTTGCAGCGCAAAGCTGGCCAGCAGGACCAGCGCGCTGCCCAGCATGAACCGCACCCCTGCAAAGCAGAGGATGGAGGCGGTGTCGGCGGCGTCAATGGCAAAGAGCCGGTAGCCCAGCTTGATGAAGGGGAAAGCCGACCCCCAAAAGCAGTTGCAGAGGACGGCAAAGGCCACTGCGAAGGCCGGCGCGCCGAACAGGGCGTCCAGCCTGGCGGCGCGGGCGTTGGTGTCCGTGGGCAAGGGCGGCCTCCTTTAGTGGATGCGGCTGCCGGGAGCAGCGCTGTCGGGGTAGAAGGCGATGGCGCAGCCGCCGTCGGCGGTGTCGGCCGCCACGATCATGCCCTCGCTGGTGTACTTGCCCTTCAGCATGGGACGGGGGGCGAGGTTGGCCACGATGCCCACCTTCTTGCCGACCAGGTCCTCGGGCTTGTACCACTTGGCGATGCCCGACAGGATGCAGCGCTCGCGCTCGCCGTCAAAGACGGTCAGGTGGAGCAGCTTCTTGCTCTCCTTGATGGTCTCGCAGGCGCGCACTTCGGCCACCCGCATCTCCACCTTGCAGAAATCGTCAAAGCTGATCTCGGCCTCGTGCTCGATGGGTTCAGCCGGCGCAGCAGGGGCGGCGGCCCTGGCCTCGGCTTCCTCCTTGGCCTTCTGGGCGGCCAGGGCCTCGGCGCGGCGCTTCTCGTCCTCCGCCTTCAGGTGGGCGATCTCCTTGGCCACGTCGATGCGGGGGAACAGGGGCTCGCCCTTGTGGACGGTGTAGCGCTCCTGCCCGCCGTAGACGGCGTTGGACAGGTCGAGGGCGGCGCGGTCCAGGCCCAGCTGCTCCATCATCTTGGGGGCGGTGCTGGGCAGGTAGGCGTCCAGCAGGATGGCGGTCACGCGCAGGGCCTCGCACAGGTGGTAGAGGACGCTTTCCAGCCGGGGCTTGTTGGCCTCGTCCTTGGCCAGGGCCCAGGGCGCGGTCTCGTCGATATACTTGTTGGCACGCTGGACCACGGCGAAGATCTCAGCCAGGGCCTGGGGGATGGTCAGGTTGTCCATATCCTCGGCCACCTTGGCGGGCAGGGCGCCGATCATCTGTTCCAGCTCGGCGTCGATGGCCTCGGCGCCGGCGGACTTGGACACGGTGCCGCCGAAGTACTTTTCACACATGGCGACGGTGCGGCTGAGCAGGTTGCCCAGGTCGTTGGCAAGGTCGCTGTTGATGCGGTTGATGAGGGCCTCGTTGGTGAACATGCCGTCGTTGCCGAAGGGGATCTCACGCAGCAGGAAGTAGCGGATGGCGTCCACGCCGTACCGGTCGCAGAGGATGACCGGGTCCACCACGTTGCCCACCGACTTGGACATTTTGCCGCCGTTCATCAGCAGCCAGCCGTGGCCGAACACCCGCTTGGGCAAAGGCAGGTCCAGCGCCATCAGCATGGCCGGCCACAGGATGGTGTGGAAGCGCAGGATCTCCTTGCCCACCATGTGCAGGTCGGCGGGCCAGTATTTGTCGTAGTCGTGGTAGGTATCGTTGCCGTAGCCCAGCGCGGTGATATAGTTGCTCAGGGCGTCCACCCAGACGTACATGGTGTGCTTGGGGTCGAAGGGGACGGGGATGCCCCACTTGACCGAGGTGCGGGAGACGCAGGTGTCCTGCAGGCCCTGCTTGATGAAGGCGATCATCTCGTTCTTGCGGCTCTCGGGCTGGATGAACTGGGGGTTCTCCTCGTACAGCTTGAGCAGGCGGCCGGCGTACTTGCTGGTGCGGAAGAAGTAAGCTTCCTCGTGGGCGTCGTAGACCTCGCGGCCGCAGTCGGGGCACTTGCCGTCCACCAGCTGGCTGTCGGTCCAGAAGCTCTCGCAGGGCTTGCAGTAGTGGCCGACATACTCGCCCTTATAGATGTCGCCCTGCTCGTACAGCTGGGTGAAGATCTTCTGGCAGGACTGGATGTGGTAGTCGTCGGTGGTGCGGATGAAGCGGTCGTAGCTGACGTCCAGCAGCTTCCACAGGTCCTTGACGGTGGCCACGATGCGGTCCACATATTCCTTGGGCTGCACCCCGGCGGCCGCGGCTTTATCCTCGATCTTCTGGCCGTGCTCGTCGGTGCCGGTCAGGAACATCACGTCGTACCCCTGCTTGCGCTTGAAGCGGGCCAGCGCGTCACAGGCCACGGTGGTGTAGCTGTGGCCGATGTGCAGCTTGTCGCTGGGGTAGTAGATGGGGGTGGTGATGTAGAACTTTTTCTGTTCAGACATGGTGAATGGTTTCCTCCCTTTGATTTGCATAGCGGAAAGGAAGCGAAAAGCTCCCGCCCCTGCCGGGCCTTGTCGCCCTGCAAGGACGGGAGCTGACAGCTTCCGTGGTACCACCTTGGTTCGCCGGCCCCTCACAGGGCGCGGCCTTACAGGCTGCTGCGGCGCAAAGGCGCGGCGCATACAGCCGGGCGCGGTAACGGGCGCACCCGGCGCAGGCTGGGCGTTCAAAAGGCTTTGCCTGCGCAGCTCCAAGGCCATCTTCCGCGCCCCGACACCTGCCCGGTTCCACCGCCGCGGGCTCTCTGCAAGGGTCAAAAAGCGCGTACTCTCCTCTTCACAGCCGATATCATATCACGGCTATTATAGGGGAAGCGGGGGGATTTGTCAACAGGCAGGCGCGGCTTTTTCCCGCCCGGGGGCTTGACAGCCGCGCCGGCTCATGCTAGTCTGGGGCTCGGGCTGCTGCTGACTTTCCCCATCGGGATGTTCACCGAGCTTTTCACCAGCATCTATTATGAATCAAAGAATTGACGATAATCTATCAAAATCAGGAGGGCACAAAAATGGAAGAACGGGAACGCATCATCCGCCTGTGGTTCAAAATGTGGCTTGAACAGAAAGACCTGGGCATCGACGATATTTTTGCAGAAGATGTGGTGTATACCGAGAGCTGGGGCCCGCAGTATCATGGGCGCAAGGCGGTCCAGCACTGGTTTGAGGAGTGGAATACCCGCGGCCGGGTGCTGGTCTGGGACATCAAACAGTTATTCCATAAGGAAGGACAGACCATTGCGGAGTGGTATTTCAAAAATACCATGCAGGACGGCAAAGTGGAAGAATTTGACGGGGTTTCTCTGGTTGTATGGACGCCGGAAGGGAAAATCGCGGCTCTGAAAGAGTTTGGCTGCAACTGTCATACCTATGACCCCTACCGGTCTGGCCCGGAACCGGTGTTCCGGGACGAAGCAGCGCACTGGTTCTAAGGGATTTCTGCCGCAGCAAAAGAAACAGCCCTCCGCCTTGACATGGCGGGGGTTTTGTAGTATCATACGGTTAACGATTAGACTAACCGTTAACTGTATGACACAGGAAGGACGTGAGATCACCTTGAGTTTACAGCACACACTGCGGGCGCTGGCCGACCCGATCCGGCGGGAGATACTGAACCTGCTGAAAAACGGCCGGATGTCTGCCGGGGAGATTTCGGCGCATTTCCCGGTGACGGCGGCCTCCATCTCCCGGCACCTGTCGGTGCTGAAAGAGGCCGACCTCATCCGCGACCAGCGGGAGGGCAAGTATATTTTCTATGAGCTGAACGCCTCGGTCCTCGAGGAGGTCCTGCTCTGGATCGCCGAACTGAAAGGGGAGTCGGAAGATGAAAAAGATCCTCACGGAACATAAGGGGGAGCTGGTCCTCTCGTCTCTGGTAACGCTTCTGCCGGCGCTGGCGGGCTGGCAGATGGCCTGGGAGGCCGCCGCCTTCCTGCTGGGCCACTGGCTGGTGCTGCTGGTCGTGTTCAGCGACCGGCGCAACCGCGACCGGCAGAGCAAAAAGGCCATCCGGCTGATCCTCTGGGTGATGCCGTTTCTATCGCTGCTGGCGGGCGGCGTGACGGTGCTGCTCCGGCGGGGCATCCAGAGCGCCGGCGCCGGCAGCGCGGTCATGGCCATGGGCTTTGGGCTCTTGTTCATCGTGGTGGGCAACTATATGCCCAAGATCCGCCAGAACAGCTTTATGGGCATCCGCGTCAAATGGACGCTGGAAAACGAAGCCAACTGGAACGCGTCCCACCGTTTTGGCGGCAAGGTCTGGGTGGCGGGCGGCTTTGCCTGCCTGGCAGGGGCCATGCTGCCCGTCAAGGCAATGGGCGTGGCGTTCCCTGTGGTGCTGGTGACGGTCGCGCTGGCGCCCATCGCTTATTCCTATTATTATAGCAAAACCCAGCCCGCGGCCGAAAAGGCGGTTTCGGCCCCGCTGTCCCTCTGGCAGAAGCGGGCGGCCCGGGCGATCGTCGCTGCGGTGGCGGTGATCGCGGTCTGGGCCCTGCTGAGCGGCAGCACGGAGATCGTCTATGACAGCGCTTCCTTCACCGTCGCGGCCTCCGGCTGGGAGGACCTGACCGTCCCGTACAGCGAGATCGCCGCGGTGGAGTACCTGCCTGCGGAGGACGTCCCGGAAACCGGTATGCGCACCTACGGTCTTGGCAACCTGCGGGTATCGTTTGGGCATTTTTCCAACGAGGCCTACGGCAGCTATATCCGCTACACCTACGATTCCTGCAAAGACTGCGTCCGGCTGACCAGAACGGATGGGAGCACCATCCTGCTCAACGGCCCCGACCAGCCCGCCACCCGCGCCATTTGCGACGCACTGGCCGAAAGGATGGGGAACTGAAATGAAAACCAATCAGGCGATACAGAAAAAGAGAACGCTGGGGTTTATTCTGCTGACATTTGTGCTCTCGTGGTCGATCGGCTTTTTTGCCATGGCCCAGGGCATCACCCTGGACGGCCTGATGGGTGCAGAGAGCCTGGAAGCCGGGCAGCTGGCTGGCATGGCCGCGCTTTCCCTTTATATGTGGATGCCGGCGCTGGGGTCCATCCTGATCCGGGTGCTGACCGGGCAGGGGTTCCATGGGATGAAACTGTCGCCCCGTCCGCGCCGGAACTGGAAATACGACCTGCTGGGATGGTTTGCGCCCTTCGGGTTTGCCCTGACGGGAACGGTCAGTTACTTTGCCTTCTTTTCGGACCGTTTCGACCATTTTGAACATTTGAAACAGCTTTTGGGAACGGTGCTGGAGATTTCTCTGGAGGGGCTGCCCGCGCCTGTCATGGGAGTGCTGCTCCTGCTGGCGGCCGCTATCACGACGCCGCTGGCAAGCCTGCTCAGCGGTCCGCTGGGGGAGGAACTGGGCTGGCGCGGGTATTTATACCCAACGCTGTGTGATTGGATGCCGCGCTGGAAAGCAATGCTGGTCAGCGGAATCGTCTGGGGCGTATGGCATACGCCGCTGCTGGTGATGGGCTGGGACTACGGGACCGGCTACAGCGGTTATCCGGTGGGCGGCATTGCGGTGATGACCCTCTGCACGGTCTGCTTTGGGGCGTTCCAGTGCTGGCTGACCGACCGAAGCGGCAACATCTGGCCGTCCGTGCTGGCCCATGGTGCACTCAATGTCCTGTTCAGCTTTTACCTGCTGGGGGATAATTTCTGTGCGGCCCCGTATCATCCGCTGCTGGGGGCGCACCCGCTCACGCTGCTGGGCGGCTGGACTTTGATCGCCGCAGGCTGGGTCGTCCTTGTAAAGACGCGGAGCGGTTGGGCGGCAGACGCGCCGGAAACCTAAAATCTTGCATCCGGCGGGAAAATCTGCTATCATAAAACAAACGCACAAAACAGGGAGGACGCCGCTATGGGATTTGTCACAACGCTGACCTTGATCTTCATTGTATTGAAAGCCCTGGGCCTGATCGCATGGTCCTGGGTGTGGGTGCTGTGCCCGGTCTGGCTGGCGGTGCTGCTGGCCGGGGCGGCCTTCCTTTTGATTTTGGTGACGGGCCGGATCAAGACCGGCAAGTGGTAACGGGCGCTGTTTTGGGGGCGCCGGGCGGGAGGCATTGCGTCTCCCGCTTTTTTCGTGGTATACTGGGCGCAGCGCCATGCGATGGAAAGGAGCTATCCCTATGCCGAATCTCTACACCCTGTCCGGGCCGGACAGCATCACCGTCTATTGGGACCTGCCCGCCCAGCCGGCGGAACGGTATGACATCCTGCTGGACGGCGCGCGCCGCGGCAGCACCGGCAGGACCCACTTTACCCTGCGGGGCCTTGCGCCCGATACAAGTTACCAGATCGAGGTCCGCCCGCTGGGAGCGGTGCAGGCCCGGACCGAGACGGAAAAGCGCCGCCTGAACGTCACCGCTCCGCCGTTTAGCGCGGTGGGCGATGGCAAAACCGACGACACCGCCGCCCTGCAGCGGGCCTTGGACGCCTGCGGGGCAGGGGACTGCGTCTATTTCCCGGCGGGGGTCTACCGGAGCGGGGCGCTGTTTGGGCACAGCGATATGGAGCTGTATCTGGCCGAAGGCGCTGTGCTGCAGGGCGCAGAGGAGCCGGAAGCCTATGCGCCCCGCATCCGCAGCCGGTTTGAGGGCGCCGAGATGGAGTGCTACGCCAGCCTGCTCAACTTCGGCACGCTGGACCACACCGCCGGGCCCAACTGCCGCAATGTCCGCATCTGGGGCGAGGGGACCATCCGGGGCGGCGGCTACGCCCTGGCCTGGGCCACCATCCAGTCGGAAAAGGAGCGGATGAAAGACCAGCTGGCCGCCATGCAGGACCTGGTCAAGACCTGCGAAAACGAGAACACCATCCCCGGCCGGGTGCGGGGGCGGCTCATCAACCTGTCCAACTGCCAGAATGTCCGCATTTCCGGCCTGACGCTGGCCGACGGCCCCAGCTGGAACGTGCACATGGTCTATTGCCGGGACGTCGTCACCGACCACTGCACCTTCCGCTCGCAGGGGATCTGGAACGGCGACGGCTGGGACCCCGATTCCAGCGAGGGGTGCACCCTGTTTGCCTCCACCTTTTATACACAGGACGATTCGGTGGCCATCAAGTCGGGCAAAAACCCCGAGGGCAACCGGATCAACCGCCCCACCCGGCGGGTGCGGGTGTTCGACTGCCGCAGCGCCTTCGGCCACGGCATCTGCATCGGCAGCGAGATCAGCGGCGGCATCGAGGATGTGGCCATCTGGGACTGCGACCTGGCAAACTCCCAGTATGGGCTGATGGTCAAGGGCACCCGGAAGCGGGGCGGCGGCGTGAGGGGCCTTTCGGTGCGGCGGTGCACTCTGCCCCGGGTCATGGTCTGCCAGGTGGGCTACAACGACGACGGCGTCCCCGGTCCCCGGCCGCCCATCTTCCGGGATATGCTGTTTGAGGACCTGACGCTGACCGGCCGCTGCCTCGACGCTGACCAGGCGCTGGACGGCGGGCAGGGCGGCGGCTTTGCGCCCTGCGTGCCCATCCAGCTGGAGGGCTTCGACGGGCCTGGCTATGAGCTGCAGGATGTGACGCTCCGCCGCATCGCGCTGACGGGCGGCGGGACCGTCCAGCTGGCCCGCTGCAAGGGGGTCAGCCTCGAGGACGTCCGCACCGTCTGAGGCAGAACATTTTGTTCATGGAAAGTTTACAAGCGGGACGCAATCTTTACCCTTTTCTCACATATTTCCCTTTTTTTAGAGGTATACTTTGAAAGTTCTCTTCAGGATTCTTTAGAAAAAACCGGCTTCCGCGGCAGAAAACGCCAAATCTCAAGGTAAAATCAAGGATGTATTAAGATTTCCTCAAGATTGGTATGGTATGCTGTTGGCAAACCAAATAAGGAGGAGTATCAACCGTGTTCAAGAAAAAACAGGAGGACAAGGACGGCCAGAATGTCTCCCTCAGCCCGGGGGCTGCAGCCCAGGGCAAAGGGGTCAAGCCGTTCCTCAAGCGCAACTGGAAGCGGATCGCCGCCGGCGCTGTGGTAGTGGTGGTGGCCGCTGTCCTGTTCCTGCCCAAAAACCAGGCCAAGCCTGCGTCGGGCAGCGTCAACTATACCCAGGTCAACCCGCAGCGGCGGGAGATCACCAACGTGTTCAGCGATTCCGGCACCATCATGGCGGCCAACACCTACGAGGTCAAGCCGCTGGTGCGCGGCACCGTCCTGACCGCCGACTTTGAAGAAGGCGACGTGGTCGAGGCGGGCGACGTTCTGTACACCATCGACAGCTCGGACGCCGCCAACAGCGTCGAGCGCGCCCAGATCTCGGCCAACCAGGCCGAGCGCAACTATGAGGACGCCGTCAACGCCGGCTACGTCCGCAGCGACATCGGCGGCACGGTGGTCGCCATCAAGGTGGCCCCGGGCGACGCAGTCACCGCCGGGCAGGAGGTGGCCACCATCCGGGACGACGGCAGTGTCCTGCTGACCCTCAACTTCCCGGCGGTGGACGCCGCGTCCTTTGTGCCGGGCCAGACCGCCCAGGTCACGCTGGACGGTACCTATGAGACCTTAAACGGCACCATCCGCTCGGTCTCGGGCGCGGACACCCTGAGCGACGGCAATATGCTGGTCCGCTCGGTGGTCATCGCGGTGCCCAACAGCGGCAGCCTGACTTCGGCCCAGGCGGCCACCGCCTCGGTGGGCGGGGTCAGCGCCCTGGGTTCGGCCCGCTTTGCCTATCAGAAAGAGCAGGTGCTCACCGCCGCATCCAGCGGCACGGTGGCAGCCCTCTGCGTCCAGCCCGGCGCCGTGGTGGGCGCGGGCAGCAACATCATCCAGCTGACCAGCGATAACCTCGAGCGCCAGGTGGAGCAGGCCGCCGACAACCTGCGCAGCGCTGAGCTGTCGGTGGAGGACGCCGAGAACACTCTGGACAACTACACCATCACCGCCCCCATCAGCGGCACCATCATCCAGAAGAACGTCCAGGCAGGGGAGACGGTGGGCAGCGAAAGCGCAGCCACCTCCACTTCGCCCATGTGCATCATCCACGACCTGCGCTACCTGGAAATGACCCTGAACGTGGACGAGCTGCAGATCCTCTCGATGAAGGAAGGGCAGGACGTCCGCATCACCGCCGACGCCATCCCCGACAAGACCTTTGAGGGCGTGGTGACCAACGTTTCCTCGGCCGGCACCACCACTTCCGGCACCACGACTTATCCCGTCACCATCCGCATCGACGATTACGGCGAGCTGCTGCCCGGCATGAACGCCACCGCCGAGATTGAGGTGGCCAGCGCGGATAACGCCCTGTCCATCCCCAACGCGGCGGTCATCCGCGGCAATTACGTGCTGATTACGGCAGATTCGCCCAGCGCCGCCAACGCCGACCCCAGCATGACCGCCCCCGAGGGCTACGTCTATGTCAAGGTGGAGACCGGCATCAGCGACAACGACTACATCCAGATCACCAGCGGCCTGACGGAAGAGGACACCGTGGCCTTTGAATCGTCGGCTCTGCCCTTTGACTTCAGCTACGCCTCCCAGCCCGGCATGACTGTCACCGTCGCAGGAGGCTGAGGATGAGCGCACTCATTGAATTTGACGACGTCTGCAAGTATTATCAGATGGGCGACACCACCGTCAAGGCGGTGGACCACATTTCGATGCAGATCCACAAGGGCGAGTTCGTGGCCATCGTGGGCCAGTCCGGTTCGGGCAAGTCCACCTGCATGAACATCATCGGCTGTCTGGACGTGCCTACGTCCGGCACCTACCGGCTGAACGGCCGGGACGTGGGCAGCATGGACAAGAACGAGCTGGCCGAAATCCGCAACGAGCTGCTGGGCTTCATCTTCCAGCAGTACAATCTTTTGCCCAAGCTCACCCTGATGGAGAATGTCGAGCTGCCCCTGATCTACGCCGGCCTGTCCCGCAAGGAACAGCAGGCCCGCGCCCAAAAGGCCCTCCAGCAGGTGGGCCTGGGGGAGAAGCTGAACAACAAACCCAGCCAGCTTTCGGGCGGCCAGCAGCAGCGTGCTTCCATCGCCCGGGCGCTGGCCGGCGGCCCGGCGGTCATCCTGGCCGACGAGCCCACCGGCGCGCTGGACAGCCACACCGGCCGCGAGGTGCTGGGCATTCTGCAAAAGCTGCACCGGCAGGGGAACACCGTGGTCCTGATTACCCATGACAACTCCATCGCGGTGCAGGCGGAGCGGATCATCCGGCTGGAGGACGGGCACATCGTCTACGACGGCGACGCCCACGCCCCCGAAGCGGTGGTCCAGCCCACCTTCAGCCTGCAGGACGGCGAGGAAGAACCGGAACAGGAGGGCGGCGTATGAATCTGAATATGTTCTACGAGACGGTCCGCCAGGCGCTGAAGAACATTGCCAGCAACAAGTTCCGCACCCTGCTCACCATGCTGGGCATCATCATCGGCATCATGGCCGTCATGATCATCGTGGGCCTGGGCAACGGCCTGACCCAGAGCATGCGGGCCAGCGTCTCCTCGATGGGGATGAACCTTTTGCAGGTCAACGTGTTCGGGCCGCGGGCCCGCAACGTGGACATCGACGAGATGTACCGCATCATTGAAAGCAGGCCCGATCTTTTCTCGGGCATCTCCCCCATGGTGAGCATGGACCGCACCAGTTCGGCGGTCAAGGTGGGGACCAAGAGTTTCAGCCAGACCACCGCCGTCGGCGTCAGTGAAGCCTATGCCGGCATGACCGGCACCACCATTGCGAAGGGCCGCGGCATCCAGTTCGTGGACTGCGCCGAATACAAGCGGGTCTGCGTGGTGGGCGACTACATCGACCGGGTGGGCTACGGCGGCAACGCCGTCGGTCAGACCATCAAGCTGGGGCCCAACCAGTTCACCATCGTCGGGGTGGCCGCGCCGGAGGTGGACGACCCCTCCCTGCAGGAGGGCAGCTCGGACGACTACGTCTACATCCCCTATACCACCGCCCAGCGGGTGGCCCGCAACGCAGTGGCTGACACCTACGGCGTCACCACCGTCACCGAAGAACAGGTGGCCGAGGGCAAGGCCGTGCTGGAATCCAATCTGCAGGAGCTGACCCATTCGGAGGACAGCTACTTTGTCACCAGCCTTTCGGAGGTGCTGAACACCTTCAGCAGCATGATCGGCATGGTGGTATCGGTCCTGACCGCCATCGCGGCCATCTCCCTGCTGGTGGGCGGCATCGGCATCATGAACATCATGATGGTGTCGGTGGCCGAGCGCACCCGCGAGATCGGCATCCGCAAGGCCCTGGGCGCCAAAGAGCGCTCCATCCTGGCGTTGTTCGTCACCGAAGCGGCCACCACCTCGGCCCTGGGCGGCCTGGTCGGCATCGTTCTGGGCTACGGGGTGTCGGCTGCGGCCAGCCCTCTGGTGGCCTCCCTGATGGGGGACACCAACATGAGCATCAGCCCGTCGCCCAGCTCGGTGGCGATAGCGTTCGGGGTGTCGGTGGGCATCGGCATCCTGTTCGGGTACCTGCCCGCCAAGCGGGCGGCCCGGCTCAACCCCATCGAGGCCCTGCGCTATGATTAACCAACACGAGGGAGGAACAAACAAGATGAAACAACGGTTTATCGCGTTGTTGCTGGCCGTCTGCATCGCCTGCACCATGCTGGTGATGCCCGCGTCGGCAAGCAGCGCCAACACGGCGGTGCAGGCTGCGGTGATGCTGGGGGGCCTGACCTCCGAGCAGGCCGCCGGCCAGGATGCCGCCCTGACCCGCGGCCAGCTGGCCAAACTGCTGGCGGCCTTCTCGCCCTACCGGGAGAGCGCCAATGCCCAGGGCACGGCCGGCACCCTGTTCACCGACGTGGCCGGCAGCGACCCGCTGGCCCCCGCCATCCGCATTGCGGTGAGCCAGGGCTGGATGAGCGGCTACACCGACGGCAGCTTCCGCCCTGCGAACCCTGTCACCCTGGAGGAGGCCTGCGCCGCCGCGTTGAACCTGCTGGGCTATGACGTCACCACCCTGAGCGGGACGTTCCCCACCGCCCAGCTGAACAAGGCCCGGGAGCTGGGCCTGCGGGATGGTGTGAACCGCGGCCAGGGCGAGGCCCTGACCGTGGCTGACGGCGCGGTGCTGCTCTACAACGCCCTGACCGCCCCCACCGCGGAGGGACAGGTCTATGGCACCAGCCTGGGCTTTACCGTCACCGGCGGGCAGGTGGACGTCTCGTCCATCCTGCTGGGCAACGTGCAGGGACCCTTTGTGGCGCAGGCCGGCGCGCAGCTGCCCTTTGCACCGGCGGCCGTCTACCGCAACGACGAGGGCGCCGCTTCCGCTGAGCTGGCCCCCTACGACGTCTACTACTACAGCGAGAACGCCCGGACCGTCTGGATCTACACCCGCAAGGCCGCCGGCCGGATCACGGCGGTGGCCCCCTCGGCGGCGGCTCCCACCAGCGTGACGGTGGCGGGCACCGAGTACACCGTGGGCTCCTCCCAGGCGGCTTCGGTCCTGTCCAGCCTGAACGGCGGCGGCGTGGGCCAGGTGGTCACCCTGCTGCTGGGCATGAACAACGAGGTGGTCCGGGTCCTGACCGGCAGCGAGGCCGACCAGGTCTTTTACGGGGTGGTCCAGAACTCGGCCCGTAGCCTGATCGAGGATGACGGCGCGGATGTCCGCCAGAGCGTGACGGTGGCCTGCACCGACGGCGTGACCCGCACCGTGAACGTGGACAAGAGCCTGAATTTCCCGGCCGGCCTGCTGGTGGAGATCACCGTGACCGGGGAAGGGGAACAGGTGGCCCGGGTGGACGCCCGCTCGGTCAGCGGCACCTTCAACGAGAATGGCACCGCCCTTTCGGGCACGCCCCTTGCAGACGGCGTTGAGATCATTGACACGACGGCGGAGGGCGTGGCTGGGGCGGTTCGCCCCAGCCGACTATCGGGGGTGACACTGCAGAGCGGCGACGTCCGCTACTATACCACCAACGCGGCCGGTGAGATCGACCGGATGATCCTGGACAACGTCACCGGCGACCTGTGGACCTACGGCGTCCTGGACGATGTGCGCAACCTGACCAGCGCGGCCGCCGACGCCATCGACGATGAGATCGGCCGCCCCAGCGGGGAAGTGTCCCTGCCCAGCGGCACCACCGGCACCGGCAACGCGGCCGCCGATGTGGCCGACATCATCCTGCCTTCCACCAGCGATATCCTGTACGGCATCATTGACGGCAGCATCGCCAGCACCCTCTGGGACAACCTGACGTCCAGCACCGGCAGTGTGGCCAGCTATGTGCTGCGCCTGGCCGCCGACAACACCACCGGCGCCATGAGCAACATCCTGGGCTGGCTGGGCAAGGGCGCAAGCTACGTCTGCTACATCAACGGAGAGAACACCACCCTCAACACCTCGGTGAAATACCCGGTGCTGGCGGGCGGCGTCGCCGTCAGCCGCAGCCCGTCCGGTACGGTCAAGAACATGATCCAGCTGATGCCGGCCATGATCGACAAGGTGGGCGCGGCCTCGGTGATGAGCGGCAGCACCCGCTATGAGACGGCGGATAATATGCAGGTGTACCTGTGGTACCGCGGCCAGTATTATCCCACCACCCTGGCCCAGGTCAACCCCGAAGAATACTACCTGATCGGCTGGTACGACAACCTCGGCTGCACCGCCGGCAACAAGATCCGCGTCCTGGTGGCGGTCAAGAAAGACTGACCCGCCCCGCACGAACCAAAAACCAAAGACAGGCAAAAGCCCGGAAGTTCTTAGGAGCTTCCGGGCTTTTTCTCTGCCTTGCTTCAGCCGGGACCCGTCCCAAACGTGATAGGCTGAGGTCTGGTTTTGGATGACGGAAGCGATGGGGTGGACACCTCCCTTGCCATGCTGCGCCGCGAAGCAGAGCAGAGCGTGACCGCAGTCTGCGCCACTTCCCACTATTACGCCAAGCACAGCAGTATCCCGGCGTTTTGCGAGCGGAGGGCGGAAGCTATGGAGCGCCTTTCCGCCGTCCTGACGGAGGATTTGCCGCGGGTGCTTCCGGCGGCGGAAGTGGCGTACTTTCCCCGCATGGAAGAACAGGACTTGACGCCCCTGTGCATCCAGGGAACCCGTACCCTCATGCTGGAAATGCCCTTCGCAGACTGGACCAGCCTGCAGACCGAGGCAGTGGAAGCGCTGGTGCTGGACTGCGGGTATCAGGTGGTGCTGGTACACCCCGAACGGTTTTGCTTCAGCAAATCGAACCGTCACCAACTGGAAAAACTGGCGGAATTGCCCATCGGGCTGCAGATCAACGCGGGGAGCTTGCTCCGCTGGGGTACCCGGCGTCTGGCGCTGGACCTGCTCCAGCTGGCCCATTGGCCTCTGCTGGGCAGCGACTGCCACAACCTGACCAGCCGCCCGCCCAATCTCAAAGAAGGAAGAAAAGTCGTTATGCAAAAACTGGGAGAAGCGTTCCTTGACCAGATGGACCGGAACGCCGAGCGGCTGACCGCCCCCGCCGCGGAGGCTTCATGAGCCGGTATGGACGCAAGCGGATCAGCCGGCGGGATATGCTCAAGGCCGCAGGCGCCCTGGCGGCGGCTCTAGCGGCCCTCGGCGGCGGAGCTTACCTGCTGCAGCGGTTGGACGAGGAAGAAAACGCGGCCTCCGCCGCGAGCTACACCACCAACGACCACCGCGCCGAGGCCGAGCTAAAGGAAGTGACCTGGAACGGTAAGACCTACCGCCAGCGCCCCGGACTGGAAACCTATCTGGTGATGGGCGTGGACACTTCCGGTGCGGGACTGGGCGTCAACAGCTACGCGGGTGGCGGCCAGGCCGACGTCCAGATGGTGGTCGTGCTGGACAACATTAACCAGACCTGGCAGATGCTGCAGCTCAACCGGGACAGCATCGTACAAGTGCCGGTGCGGGGCGTGCATGGGGACATCGTGGCCTACGACAACGAGCAGCTCGCCCTGGCCTACTACTACGGCGACGGCCGGGAACAGAGCTGTGAAAACACGGTGCTGACCGTCTCGACCCTGCTGGACGGCCAGGCCATCGACGGGTATGCGGCCGTCAACATGGACGCGGTGGGGATCATCACCGACATGGTGGGCGGCGTGACCCTGACCGTCACCTCTGACTTTTCGGCCATCGACCCTACCCTTGTGGAAGGGGAGACAGTCACCCTGTACGGGGACAAGGCGCTGACCTACGTCCGCAGCCGGTACAACATCGACGACGAGACCAACCTCGCCCGCATGGCCCGGCAGCGGCAGTATCTGGCGGCCCTGGAAGAAAAGCTGCGCCAGCAGGACGGGGATTTCGTGGCCTCGGCCTACGAGGAACTGGCGGACTCCATGGTCACCAACATCGGCAGCGGGACGGCGGTGGACATCGCGGACCGCCTGCAGGAATATACCGAATAGTTCAGCGTCATGGTGATATTTGAATGTCCCATGATGTACTGCAGGTCTTTGGGGTTCATCCCAGCGTGGGCGAGGCGGGTACAAAATGTATGGCGCATGGTATGGGGCGTGATGTTCGGCAGGGCTTCTTCTGGTTTGTGGTGCTTGTTGTACTTCCTGACAAGCCCCTGGAACATGCTCTCGTAGCAGGACGCCGTTTTGGGAAGGCCGCTTTGGTTGAGGAACAGGAAGTTGGTGTACCCCCCGATATTGACCGGGGCGGCCTTGCCCCTGTTCTTCACAGCCCGCTTCAATGCCTGGTAGACCTTTTCACTCATAGGGATCTGCCGCGCACCCTTTTTGGTCTTGGGCTCGTCCACATAGTAGCCGAGCTCGCTGTCACGCAGGAGCTGGTGGTCCACATGGATGCAGCGGTTTTCAAAATCCAGGTCCGTTGTCAGGCCGCACAGCTCGGAGACGCGGAGGCCGGTCCCCAGCAGGACGATGATCTCATCGCAATACTTCCGGTAGACCGGGTCGCTGCCGGCGAAGGCCAGGAGGAGGTCCTCCTGTTCCTGGGTCAGCGCGACTTTTTCCTCCGTGTCATCCTCCAGGACCGTGTCCATAGCGAAGTTGAACGGTTTTTTTCGGATGCAGTCATCCTCAATCGCCGTGTAAAAAGCCGCTTTCAAAGACCGCTTCCAGTTATTGATGGTCTTGTAGGCGTAGCCCTTTTCACTCATCCTGATGGCCCATTCCTTGGCATCCGACAGCTTCACACTGTCAATGCTCCGGGAACCCAGGGGGTCCTCTTTCAGAGCGGACATCAGGTATTCCCGACCCTTCTCGGTACTCCGCTTGACATTCTTCCGATGGCTGTTCTGCCGGGCGTAAAGCTGGCAGACCGTCATCTTCTTGCCGATGGTGTCGATCCCATCGTTCAGGTCTCGCAGGATCTCCTTGACCTTCTCACGGAGCGAGATATCATCCCGCTTGCCCGCGGGGGTATTGTCGGTGGGAACAAGTTTCCAAGCATACACGAATTGAGTTTTTCCGCAGGCGTCCGTGTACTTGTAAGCGTATCTTCCGTCTTTTCTCTGGCTCTCTCAAGTCCTTAAAATTCGACCTTTGCTATCGCGTCTTTTCTCTGGCATGATGTAAAGCTCCCTTCCATCGCTGGAATGAGCCTCGATACGCTGCCATTATTATACCGCGCCCTTGGCCCATTGTCAGCCGGCTTCGTTAAATGACCTCCAGCTCGTCGATGACTTTCTCAAACTGCTTTCGCTTGATCTGGAGGCGGTTGCCGTTCATGATGAGCCAGTTGGCGTCAGGGTTTTCCTTGGCTAACCTGCGGAGCTTCTTTTCCCCAATACGGAAATATCTGGACGCTTCCTCGATGGAGAGCGTGTATTTTTGCCAGATAGGAATATCGTTCGTGTTCAAATACAACACCTCCTAAAAATTTGCGCGTCCCCTTTCAGAGGACGGTGTTGCAAAAAATAAGAGGCAGAAAACGGATGGCTGCTGGCACAGCTCCACGGGAATTTCACCCCGGCCTATGCTGATGGGTGCGGCGCACGATGCTTTGCGGGCGTCCAATGCGCGAGTCTCCTTATCCTGTCTGCGCGTCCTCGCCCACAGGCTGCCACCCCTGCTTCACGGCCTGGTGTTCATCGCTCTCCTGTTTGGTAGGGGTCCCGTTCTGCGGACTTGCAACAGGGTCATGGCGCACCGGCCGACCGGCTCAACGCAGACAGATCGTATCCGTCTGCCTTATACTGCGCCGGAGGCCTCCCGCCGGGCTTTCTTTGTCAAGGAGCTATACAGGGGCGCCGCGTGGAAAGGGGGGAAAACACGCAGCGCCCGGCCCTGGGTCAGTTCAGATCAAAGCCCAGGATGGAGATAATCAGCTTCGTTTCCAGCCGCCGGCGCAAATCTTCATCTACCTGGGGACGAGGAAAACCGTCAAGGTCATAGCTTGTCCTCGTAGACAGCGCGGCGATGTAGCCGGAATAGTGCCGGACTACCCGGTTTACCGCTTCGGGGTTGCCCCCGACAGCGGCGGCGATCACCGGGTAAGGGATCAGCGATGCCCGCGTGCACGCAGATTTAATCATCCGCTTCACCTCCCATTAGCTCCTTCAGCAGCCGATAGGCTTTATGCCTGCGGGTATTGACCGTCCGGCGGGCCATGTTCATGTACTCGGCGATCTCGCGGTCTGCCATGTCCAGGAACCAGTACATCAGGAAGATGTCCCGGTTATCCTGGGGCAGGGCGTTCAGCGCCTCGGCCAGCCGGTCATCCTCAATCAGAATCACAGCGCCTCCCACAGGGAAGGTCGTGTACTCCCACGAGTAGCGGTCATAAACCGCAAGCTGGGCCATTTCTGCCTCGGACAGTTCCTCTAGGGTGTACCTGAAAACTCAAAAACGCCCAAAAAAGTGTTAAAAAGACAAGAA
>ERZ1090864.96-NODE-96-length-45480-cov-29.175124_pt1 | contig 45480 bp, 49 predicted proteins | sample MGYA00478479_ERZ1090864 | MGnify/ENA primary metagenome ERZ1090864 (study PRJEB33644, sample SAMEA5815743) | chicken gut metagenome | biome: Chicken; feature: Gastrointestinal Tract; material: Caecum | place: Ireland | collected 2019-01-01 | study: A study of the...
CCCCCAACATTACCCCCCCCCCCCTCCCGCCTCCCCTAGGCCATCCCCCCCCCCCGCCGCGCCGCGCCCCCGCCCCCCCCCCCCGCGCCCGTATTTTTACAAAAAAAGGAAAAAGAAATTTTATTTCCGCTCTTGACAATATCATATCCATCGATTATAATGAATAAAGTAAATTTATCTTAACACTATGGGAGGAAGCAATGTACTGCAAAAATTGTGGAAAAGAGATCAATGACAACGCGGTCGTGTGTCCCTATTGCGGGGTACAGGTCGGGAAGCTGAACACGCAGGAGAACAAGACCAATACGCTTGCCATCGTCGGGTTCATCTTCTCCTTCTTCATTCCGATCGTCGGACTCATCTGCTCCATTCTCGGGCGGAAAAATGCGGCGGAATGCGGCGGAAACGGAAGAGGCCTTGCCACGGCAGGTATGATCATCAGCATTATCTGGATGGTGCTTGCCGTCATCATCGGTGCTGCTGCAGGAATCGCTGCTGCAGATATCATAACCAACCAAGACTACTACTATCCGACATATTGATCTGTCTGACAGATTGAGCGCACTCTGTCCGGTTGTTGAAAAAACTCGCGTTCAGACGTATGCCAAAGCACAGCGGACAGCTCCGAAAACAGGCGTCCGAAAAAATCCCGCGTCCGCCTCTGCGCGGACGGTACGAGGAGGAAAGAGATGTTTTGCCACAACTGCGGAAAAGAGATCGATGAAAAGGCGTTTATCTGCCCCTACTGCGGCGTTCTGACGGACGCCCCCAAGCAGCAAAGTCAGGAAAAGACGAATATCCTTGCCATCATCGGCTTTGTCCTTGCATTTATTTTCCCGATCGCGGGGCTTATCTGTTCGATCATCGGCAAAAACAATGTCGAAGAATGCGGCGGAAACGGCAAGGCGCTTGCCACGGCAGGCATTGCCATCAGCATAGTAGAAATCGCGATTGCGCTTCTTTGTGTCGTGTTCCTCTTTGCCATTCCGTTTTTTGCGATCCTCGTTTCGGGACTTCCCGTTCCGACGTAAATCCCCTTCTGACATGACAACGCGCCCGCCGCATGAATTGCGGCGGGCGCGTTTTTCCTGCTCAGGAGGGCATTCCCTTGCCCTTGCGAATGGCTTTGACCGTCTTTTCATAGCCGTTGTCCGTGGGCGCATAGTAGACGTGATCTTTGAGCGAATCGGGCAGATACTGTTGTTCCACCCAGCCGCCGTAGTCATGCGGATAGCGATAGTTTTCCCGCGCCTCTTTCATGGAACGGCTGCCGTACGAGACGTCGCGCAAGTATGCAGGCACGGCGTCGTCGCGATTTTCGCGCGCGTCCCGGCGGGCGGCGAGCATGGCCTTTTTGACTGCGCCGCTCTTGTCCGCTTCACAGACGTAGATGATCGCCTCGGAGAGCGGGATAAGGCCTTCGGGATAGCCGATATTCTGAAACGCCGTCAGGGCGGAAGTCGCCACGACGAGGGCATTGGGGTCGGCCATGCCGACGTCCTCGGCGGAATGGACGACGAGGCGGCGCAACAGCAACAGCGGGTCACAGCCGCCCTCGATGAGGCGCATCGCATAGTAGAGCGCCGCATTGGAATCGCTCCCGCGCAGGGACTTGCAGAAGGCAGACAGGAGATCGTAGTAAAGGTCTTCGTTATAGGAGAGCGCCTTGCGCTGGATGGACTGCTCGGCGTCCGCAAGCGTGACATGGATGCTTCCGTCCGCCTGCGGCGGCGTGGTAAGGACGGCGAGTTCCAGAGCATTGTACGCCGTGCGCAAGTCGCCGCCCGCCATATCCGCAATGTGGTCGAGCGCCGCATCCTCCACTTGCGCCGCATAGGCGCCCAGCCCCTTGCGCTTGTCGTGAAGCGCCCGCTCGAGCGCGCCGCGGATCTCGGCAGAAGTGAGCGCCTTGAACTCGAACACGCGGCAGCGGGAGACAATCGCGGGCGTCATGGACGCATAGGGATTTTCCGTCGTGGAACCGATAAACACGATGGTCCCCTGCTCGATAGCGGGCAGAAGCGAGTCCGACTGCGTCTTGCTGAAGCGATGGCATTCGTCCAGCATGAGATAGGTGCGGCGGTTGAAGAGCTTTAAGTTGTCCCGCGCCTGATCGACCGCCTTTTTGACGTCGGCGACACCCGCATTGACGGCGTTGAGCTTGATGAATGCGGCGTTCGTCCGCGTTGCTATGATGTTCGCGAGCGTCGTCTTTCCGCAGCCCGGAGGGCCCCAGAAAATACAGCTCCCGAGGCGGTCGAGCGCGATCGCGCGCCGCAAAAGACTTCCCTCGGCAACAAGGTGCCGCTGGCCTACGAAATCGTCGAGCGTGGATGCGCGCATCCGCTCGGCAAGCGGTTTCGCCTTTTCTTCATTGTCGTTAAAATCAAACAGATCCATTGTTTTCTCTGTGGTTCTGAACCCCTGCGCGTATGCACACCCGCAGGTTTCAGCCTGCAGGTTTCAGTCTGCGGGTTTCAACCTGCGGGCTTCAGACTGCGGGTTTCAGACTGCGGGTTTCAAGTTGTGAGTTTCAAGTTGCGGGTTTCAAGTTGTGAGTTTCAAGTTGCGGGTTTCAAAAAAACGCGGGCGACGCCCGCGCCATTTTGTTTACTCGATGAGGGCGCGGATGGCGTCCGTATTGGCCTTTCCGAGTTCGTATCCCTTTTCATAGGCGAAGTCGAGATTTTTCACCTTATACTGATCCATATCGCCCAGTTCCGGCACGAGCCAGAGGGCGATGTCCTTCATGCGGGAACGGCGTTTGCTCTGCGTGACGCGCGTATCGATGACGTCGATATAGCGCAGGAAGGTATCAATGAGGTTCTGGGGCGGTTCGGAGACGTTTGCCACGAGATCGCCCAGCACGTCCACGGCGACGATGACGTCCGCGCCCATCTGTTTGACCTCGCGCACGGGAACACGCTCGATGACGCCGCCGTCCACGAGCAGCATTCCGTCCCGTTCGATGGGAGAAAATGCACCCGGAACGGAACTGGACGCGATGACGGCGTCCACGACGTTCCCCTCCTTCATGCAGACCGTCCTGCCCGAGAGCAGATCGGTCGCCACACAGCGGAAGGGCGTCTTTAAGTCGGAGAACTGCGTGTCGGCGCCGATGTACTCCTCCAGAAGTTTGCGCGCCCTGTTTAAGCGGAACAGCCCGCACGCGCGGAGCGGATTGGGATTGAGTTTCGCAATGCGCGAGAGTTTCAGCGTCGAAATCACCTCGTGCAGCGTCTGTACGGAAACCCCCGCGCAGTAGCACGCGCCCACAATGGCCCCCATCGAACAGCCCGTCACCAGATCGGCACGGATGTCCGCTTCTTCCAGCGCTTGTAAAAATCCGACGTGCGCGACGCCGCGCGCACCGCCCGCGCCCAGCGCAAGCCCAAATTTCTTCTTCAATTTCTTCTTCATATGACCACCTCTCATCTCGTATACTGAAACGTGAAACCTCTGTCCATTCCCCATCGGCCGCGCTCTCCCGCCGCCTCTTTGCTCCTGCCGATCTGCCTTCTGGCAACGCTGCTCGCCTTTCTCGCCTTCCCCGCACGCTGTCTTGCCTACGTCGCGGACGGCATATCCCTCTGGGCGACAAGCGTCCTGCCCGCCGCACTTCCCTTTCTCTTTCTCACGGGATTGCTCACGGGAACGCCCCTCTTTTTGCGCCTGTCTGCACGCGCCGCCCCCTTGTTCCGCCCCTTCGGCGTCCCGGGACAGGGCGGCTGTGCCGCAATGTTATCCCTCTTGTCAGGGTATCCGGCCGGCGCAAAGGCCGTAGAGCGCCTCTGCGCACGCACCCCGCTTTCCCCCGCAGAACGCTTTCGCTGTGCCTGTCTTGCCACCACAAGCGGCCCCGCCTTTCTCGTCGGCGTCGCAGGCACGGCCATGGCGGGCAGTCCCGCCCTCGGTTGGCTCCTCTTCGGCGCACACGTCATCGGGATTTTTGCAATCGCGCTCGTCCTCGGCCGCGGACATCGGCGCACACGGCACATAGACAAGCGCACATACCGTGATTACGGGCTTGCACAGAATGACGATCGGCGCGCACGATTTGCGAAGCAACATGCGCAAAGGGAGGAAAACGCGTGTGCCTTCAAGCCGATCCCGCTTTCGCAGGCGCTTCCGGAGACGCTTGCTTCCTCCGTCCTTGCCGTGCTCACGGTGGGCGGCGCCGTCGCGCTTTTCTACGCCTTCGGGCGCATTCTGACCGACGTACTCTCGCCGCTTGCTCTGCCGAAACCGCTGACCGCGTTTTTGGCGGGACTTCTCGAGATGACGGCGGGGTGTGCGGGACTGCTGTCCGAGCCGACACCGCTCCGCCTTGCGCTCGCCGCCTTTCTCGTGACGTTTGGCGGACTGTGCGTACTGGTGCAGCAATGGAGTTTCCTCGCAAAGATCGGGATCCCGTTCGCAAAGTTTCTGCTCGTCAAGCTGTGTCAGGCAGTTTTGGCGGGCGGTGTATGTTTTCTCTTTGCCGTCTTCGTTCAGTCGTAGACGCCGAGAATGCGGAAACTGCGGCAATCCTCCCGCGCTTCGGAGAGCGCCGCCTGTACATTGGGCATGGAAGGGTCGCCGTCGATCTCGATGAAGAAGCGGTATTCCCCCGGCACGGCGGGAATGGGACGGCTTTCAATGCGCGTCAGGTTGATCCCGCGCGCCGAAAAACGGCGCAAGAGTTCCAAAAGACTTCCGGGACGATGTTCGCACACGGCGGAAAAAAAGACGGTCCTGCCGCGCACGGGAAGTCCCTCCGAGCGGCGGCGCAGGAGGAAAAACTGGGTGAAGTTGTTCTTCTCGTCGGCGATATTCTCCGCCGAGAGCACGACGCCGGGCGCGCGGATATGCGCCCCGACAATGCCCGCCGAGTGTGCGTCGAGCATGGAGAGGCTCTTTGCCGTCGACTGCGTGAAGATGCGCTCGGCGTGCGGGAATACGGCATCGAGATAGCGCGAACACTGGCCGATGGCCTGTTCGTGCGAATAGATGCGCGTCACGTCGGCAAGGCGCACGCCTTCCCGCACGGCAAGGCGGTGATCGATGCGCAGCCGCATGGCGCGGCAGGCGCACGCATCGCGCGTCTCCAGAAGGTCGAGGTTCTGCAGGACGCCCCCCTGGATGGAGTTTTCAATGGGAATGACGGCGTTGTCCGCCGCCCCGCTTTCAAGTGCGTCAAAGACGGCGGAAAAGTTGGAGCAAAGACGGATCGTGCCGTTCGGGACGAGTTTGCTCGCCGCAAGTTCGGAGTAACTCCCCTCCGGCCCCAGACAGGCGACATACACTGCGCCGTCCATCACGCCTTCTCCGCGATGTCGAGGATGAGCCGTTCGGTATCCTCCCAGCCGAGGCAGGGATCGGTGATGGATTTGCCGAACACGATATCGTGTTTCTGGTTCCCCTCCACGAGAAAGCTCTCGATCATGAAGCCTTTGACGATGCGCTTGAAGTCCTTGTCGTAAAGGCGGTTCTGGAGGACTTCCTCGACGATCCGAATTTGCTGACGGAACTGCTTTTTGGAATTGGAGTGATTGGAATCGATGACGACGGCGGGATTTTTCAGCTCGCCGTTTGCCGCAGAATACCCTTCCACGACCTGCATGACCGTCTCGTAATGGTAGTTGGGGATGTCGTTGCCGTAGTGATCCACTCTGCCGCGCAGGACGACGTGCGCGTACTCGTTGCCGCGGGTCGCCACCTGATAGTTGTGATACATAAAGATCTGCGGGTTCTGAGCCGCATAGACCGAATTGAGCGTGACGGCAATACTCCCCCCCGTCGGGTTCTTGATGCCGACAGGCTGATCGATCCCGCTCGAGACGAGGCGGTGGAGCTGGTTCTCGCTGGAACGCGCACCGACGGCGATATAGGTGAGCAGATCCTCGACATAGGCATAGTTTTCGGGATAGAGCATTTCATCGGCGGCAGAAAGGCCGGATTCGGCAATGGCGCGGATGTGCAGCTCGCGGATGGTGAGAATGCCCTTGAGAATATTCTCACGGTTTTCGGGATCGGGTTGGGAGAACATTCCCTTGTACCCGACGCCCTTGGTGCGCGGTTTGTTCGTATAGATGCGCGGAACGAGCACGAGCCGATCCTTGACGCGCTCGTTGAGCCTTCCGAGGCGGCGCACATATTCGAGGACGGGCTCCGTCTCATGCGCGGAGCAGGGGCCTACGACGACGAGGAGCTTGTCGCTTCTGCCGGCGATGACGTCCTTGACGAGGGCGTCGCGCCCCGCCTTGACGGCGGCAAGATCGGCCGGCATGGGAATGCGGGCGCGGATCTCCTCTGCGGACGGGATCTGAATCTGACGTTCAAACATGGCTTACTTTCCTTTTTTTCTTCGGATATACTCGTACACCGCGGGCGGGACATACTGCGAAAAGGGCGTCCCGAACGCGATGCAGTTCTTGACGAGCGTGGAACTGATGTGGAAATGCCGCTGTTCGGCGGGGATATAGAGTTCGATCATGTCGTCGTCGAGATCGCGGCTTGCGTAGAAGTCTGCGGTCTCATAGGAAAAGTCGACTGCGTTGCGCACGCCGCGCACATAGAAGGGCGTCTCCTCCCATGCGAGCAGGCCGACGATTACTCCCTCCCACGCCAGAACGCGCACGCGCGGCTCGCCTTCATAGACGGCGGAGATCATTTCGACGCGCTCCTCGCAGGAAAACATCGCGTGCTTCTGCTTGTTTTCGGCGACGGCGATCACGACCTCGTCAAAGAGCGTGAGACACTTTTGCACGGTGTCCGCATGCCCGACCGTAAAGGGATCGAACGTCCCCGCAAAGACACATTTTTTCATATGTTCCTCTTTCTTCATACCTGCCTCGCAAAGAAGAAGATCTTCGTCCTGCCGTAGCTGCGGCGGTCGACCGTTGTCCAGCCGTCGGGCGCGCTCTCTTCCCGCTCGCTCTCCCAGACGACGACGCCCTGCTCGGCGAGCAGATCGCGCCGCGCCAGCAGCGAGAGCGTCTCCGCCGCGACGTCCATCGCGTAGGGCGGATCGGCAAAGACGATGTCGAACTTTCCCGTCACGCGCGCAAGACAGGTGCGGAAATCGAGATTGTACATGGTGCCGCGCTCCCCGAGCGCGGCAACGTTCTTTTTGCAGATGGAAAGGCTGTCGGGCGAGAGGTCGTTAAAGACTGCCTCCTTCGCCCCGCGCGAGAGCGCTTCCAGCCCGAGCGCGCCGCTCCCGCAAAAGAGGTCGAGCACACGCGCGTCCTGTAACTTTATGCCCAGAATCTGGAAAAAAGATTCCTTGACACGGTCGGACGTCGGGCGAACCTGCATTCCGCGGAACTGCGCCAGGACGCGGCCGCGATGTTTTCCGGCTATGATCCTCATTTTTTCTTCGCCTTTGCCGAGGTCTCCCGACGCGCCTGTTCGCCGGCCTCTGCGATGCGCTCGGCGCGCTGCGCCTCGCGCTCCTTTTCCCGCCGCTGCACCGTCGCACCGACGATGTAAAATATCCCCGAAACGAGGATGGGCAGCAGCGCCATGAGCATTGCATATCCGCCGCTGACGGGAGGATATGCCCAGTCGGACTGCCCGGGGAACAGATAGGCGCGGATCCACTGGACGGGAAAGATCGCCCACCCCGCAAACATGACCATCGCGACTTCTCCGCCCGACCAGGTGGCGGGGATTGCGGCGAACATCCCGAGAAAGAGCACGGGAAGCCCGACGTAAAATCCGATGAGAAATCCCTTCCACGGCCGATATTCCCGCTCCGGACGCCGATCGCCGCCCGATTCGATGCCGAAGAGCTTGTTCTTCTCGTAGAGCCGCCCCGTCAGATAGGCATCGAAGTGCATCTTGCCGCGCGCAAAGATCAGGTTCGCGTTGAACGCCGCTCCCGCGACAATGCACAGCGCTCCCAGCACGACCTCATACCACACCGTCGAATCGGGCGAGATCGCCTGCACGGCAAGCGCGATCAGACTCATGAAGAGATACATCATGAAGGGCGTGACGGCCCGCAGGGCGCACTCCTTCTGCACCCTCCAGAAGACACGCCAGGGCGTCGCAGGTTTTCTTACTTTTTCCTTCTTCGGTAAGTCGTTGAGCATACTTCCTCCGCGGGAGATCCCCCATCGCTTTCGTAATCTGTTTCGCGCCCCCGTCATCCGTATCGCGGTTTTTCGGGAACGCCCGTCATCGTTCTGATTTTCGTCCGTCAGGACACATCGTCCGTCTCGCCGTCTGCGCAAGTCTGCACACGTTGCCGTATATGCACAGAGCCGCACAAAACAATGCCTTCCGGAACGGTGCCGCGTTTTGCGAACGCTTCCCCGCCGTCCTCGCCGCTGTACGGATATTGTCGATATTATAGCGTGTCCGCGGGAGTGCTGTCAAGCAACGGAAAGCAATGCGTTCCCTTTTCCGTGACGACGGCCTGCAGCGGCATATCCCATGCCTCGTGCGGGAGCGACTGCGTGAGCTGGGCTTCGTACGCCAATCCCACGCGCAAGGTCTGCGGCCTTTTTGCAAAATAGGCGTCATAATATCCGCCGCCGTACCCGAGCCGCACCCCCGTGCGGTCTGCGGCAAGCAGAGGCGTGAGAGCTACGTCGCAGACGGTGTCCTCGCCCCCGCGCGGGGCGGGAATGCCGAACGCTCCGCGCTCCAGCTTCGCATAGGGAACGGCGAGCATGACGCCCCCTTCGATGCGCGGGACGCATACCTGTTTGCCCGCCGCAAGGAGCGCCGCAATGAGCTTGTCCGTCGCGACTTCGCTTCGTACAGAGCAGTAGACGAAAAAACGCTCTGCCGCAAAATAAGGCGAACGCATCAGGTTTTCCGTGATCGCCTCGTCTTTTTCTGCGGACTTTGCTTTCTCCCGCAGATATAAGAAATGCGCCCGCAGCGCTCGTTTATCCGTCATATTGCCTCTCCAGATTGCGCAGCGCCGTGAGCACTTCATACGCCGTCGTGCCGTGTTGCGCCGCATATCCCGCGGCGTCGTCCAGAACGCACACCTTTTTCCCGAAGGGAAGACGTCCCTCCCGCACACAGGCGTCCATGCACAACTTCCCGACGGCATCCAGCCCGCCCGCGCGGAAGAAGCCGTCTCCGTATCCCGCGCACAGCGTATGCAGCGCGGAAAACGCCCGGGGCGCGGCGGCATACCCCGCTCCGCCCCCGTAAGGACGTGTCTCCTGCCCGACACAGGCCCAGACCTGCATTGCGGGCAGCAGCCCGAGGGAATTTTCAAAGGGCGGCGGCGCATAGCCGTAGAGCCCGAGCCCCGGCCGCACCGCATCGAACATCTCGCCGCCCGCCAGAATCCCGCCCGTCGCGCACAGATGGCGCAAGGTTTCGGGAAAAAACCGACGCACGACGGCACAGCCCTCGGAAAACGCGCGGGTCTGCTCCCGACGCGCCTCCGCATCGGCGGCATCGTAAAAATGCGAAAACACCCCTTCGACGCGCACGCCCAGCGCCCGCGCACGGCGGCACGCCCATTCGATCGTCTGCGGCGAAAATCCGTAGCGGTTCATGCCCGTGTTCAGCACGAGGTGCGCCCGCAGTCCCGCCGCAAGCGCAAGCGATTCCGCCGACGCCGCCGCGGCAATGAGGTCGTAATATCCCGCCCGCAGAGCGTCCTCGGCGGACAAGAGCGGCGTCAGAACGAGGATGTCCTTTCCGATCCCCGCCGCCCGCAAGCGCGCTCCCTCTCCCACCGAAGAGACGGCAAAGAGCAGCGCGTCGTCGGACAGCGCCTGCGCGACCGCCTCGGCGCCGTGACCGTAGGCATCGTCCTTGACGACCGCGATCATCGGCCTGGCGGCACACCGCGCAAGCAGACGGAAATTCTGACAAATGCGGGAAAGCGATACAACGGATACGGGTTTCTGCATACCCCCATACTATGCGCGCACAGGCCGCACGAGTTCCCCGCAATCAACGCTATGTAAGTACGCCTGACCGCGCATATTACCCGCAACCAGGCCAGCACGCAGGCCGCGCGAGTTTCCCGCAAACAAAGCGAAATAAGCGCACAGCCGCGCAAGTTTCCGACAAACGAAGCAGGCAGGTCACGCGCGCTTTCTGCAGATGCGCCCGCCTATGTTCGGCGCGGCGCCCGCTTCTTTCCGCAAACGGCGTGCGCATCCTGTCGGTCAGGCCTTATAGACAAACCGACGGCAGTGTTCGCATTCGACGACGTTTCCGCCCGCGAGTTTCTCCTGCAAGGCAAGCGGGAAGTCCATGCCGCAGATGCACATATTGCCGTTGAGGGGGGCAATGATGGGGAAAATGTTCTCCTTGCGCTTCTGCTGGTACTTGTTGAGAATATCCTCGGGAATCTTCTTGGCGATCTCGGCAAGGCGGGCGCGCAGGGCGTTGACCTCCTCCTTGTGCGAGCCGACCAGTTCGTCGCGCTTTGCCTTGTATTCCTTGTACTGTTTCTGCATGGCCGCGCCCTGTTTTTTGAAGCGATCGTATTCCTCGACGGTCGCGGCGATGTCGGAATTGAGCTTCTGGATCTCGCTCTTGAGCGCGCGCAGGCGGTCGAGCAGGGCCTGTGCGTTCTTCTTGTAGAAGGAGACGTCGCCGCCGCCCTCCACCATCTCGTCCACGTCGGAGTATTCGGCGATCTGCTTTCCGATGTCCTCCGCGCGGCGGATGAGGCTCTCGCGCAGAGCCGTGAGCTCGGCGGCACGCTTGTCCTGTACCTCGAAGCGCTCGGGAGCGGATTTCATGAATTTATTTGCCTGCGCAAATTTCTTCTGCGCTTCGCTGGCGGATACGGCCTGCTCAATCTTGCGCAGCTGCGCGTCCACCTTCTGATATTCTAAAAGTTCGTTCAAGATCGGCATACTTAACTCCTTATAACAGGCGCTCGTCGGTGAACACGCCGATGGGCAGCCCCTTTAATTTTGTTTTCAGATTTTCGACAAAACGGATGAATCCGTAGTTCTCCGCCGCATAGTGCGTGAGCAGAATGACGTTGAGTCCGCGCTCGACGAGCTCGGCGATGAGGTGATGTTTTCCGTCCGAGGAGAGAAAGGTGTCCGCCCCCTCTGCGACGGCAAACGCGACCGACGTCTCGTCCATTCCCGCGCCGCAGAAGCTTGCCACGCGGCAGACGGGTCTGTCCCCGTAAACGATGACGCGTTCGGTGGAAAACCGTGCCTTGACGCGTGCGAGGAAGCTGTCGAGCGCCTCCTCATGCACGGAAAAGAGATGCCCGTATCCGCCGTCGGAGAGCGGGTGCATGAGCTTTCCCGCATTCCCGCCGAGGCCGAGCATGAGCTCTTCGTCGATGCCGCCCTGCGCGCTGTCCAGATTGAGGTGCGCCGAAATGACGGAGATGCCCGCTTTGGCGCATTCGGTCAGGGGCGCGCCGTCGCGCAGGCTGTAAAGAGGATGAAAAATGGCGGGATGATGGGTGAAAATGACGTTCGCCCCCTGCTTTTTCGCCTCTTCCACCGCCCGCGCCGAGAGATCGAGCGAGCAGAGAATCCCCCGCACCGATCCGCCGCAGTCGAGCATCACGCCGCTGTTGTCGCGGAACCCGTATGTATCGCAGTATTCGCCGCTGAGCGCAAAGGGCGCAAGCGCGTCGATCGCCTCATAGACATTCTTCAATTGCATCCGAAATACCCTCCAATTCGGCAAGGCGCGCGAGCAGTTCGTCCCGCTGCGGCCCCGCCTTTACGCCGCGCATTGCCTCGCGCAGCACGTCGATGTCCTTCCTGATCTTCTCCGAAAAGGGACGCCCCGGCGATTTCAGGTTGTCCCGCCCGTAACGGTACTCAAATTCGGAGTAACAATCCCCGCCCTCGGCCGTTCCGACGAGCAGGTCGTAAAACTTTCCGTCCTCCGCGAACATGACGTCCGTCTCCAGGTGCGCGCCGCGCGACAGGAGAAAACGGCGCACCTTCTCCGTGTTCTTCATGGGCTGGAACACAAACCGCGCGGGAAGCGGCCCCCGCGAAAAGATATGCACCATCTCCTCGCCGCCCAGCCCCGCACACAACACGCAGTCCGCCGGCTCGGGAAGTCCCTCCGTTCCGTCCGCGCATACCGCCACGCAACGCCCCTCGCGGATCTCTTTTGCCAACAACGTCTCCGCCTTTTTCAGACAGGCGGCGCTGATGTCGCTCACATAGGCCCGCTCGCACAGGTCGTTTTCCAGCACATACTGCGCGCAATAGCCGTGGTCACAGCCGATGTCGGCAAACACCCGCGCGGACGGAATGTGCGCGCAGATAAATTGCAGCCGTTCCGTCATCAGTCCAGAAAGTCCTTCAGCTTCTTGCTGCGGCTGGGATGACGGAGCTTGCGCAGCGCCTTCGCCTCGATCTGACGGATACGTTCCCGCGTAACGTTGAACTCTCTGCCCACTTCTTCGAGGGTGCGCGGCTTGCCGTCGTCGATGCCGTAGCGCAGGCGCAGCACCTTCTCCTCGCGCGGCGTGAGCGTGTCAAGGACGCCGAGGAGCTGCTCTTTCAGCATGATGAACGCCACCGAATCGCCGGGCGTCTGCGTCTTGTCGTCCTCGATGAAGTCGCCGAGGTGCGAGTCCTCCTCTTCGCCGATGGGCGTCTCGAGCGAGACGGGATCCTGCGCGATCTTCTGGATCTCGCGCACCTTGGAGACCTCCACGCCCATGGCCTCGGCGATCTCTTCGGGCGTCGGCTCGCGGCCGTTTTCCTGCAAGAGCATCCGCGAGACGCGCGTGAGCTTGTTGATGGTCTCCACCATGTGTACGGGAATGCGGATGGTGCGCGCCTGGTCGGCAATGGCGCGGGTAATGGACTGACGGATCCACCACGTCGCATAGGTGGAGAACTTGAACCCCTTCTGGTAGTCGAACTTCTCCACCGCCTTCATCAGGCCGAGATTGCCCTCCTGAATGAGGTCGAGAAAGAGCATCCCGCGCCCGACATAGCGCTTTGCAATGGAGACAACAAGGCGCAGGTTTGCCTCGGAAAGGCGGCGCTTTGCCTCTTCGTCCCCCTCCTGCATCCGCTTGGCGAGCTCGATCTCGTCGTCGCTCGACAAGAGCGGCACGCGGCCGATGTCTTTCAGATACATCTTGACGGGGTCGTCCAGCCCGATGTCGGAGAGTGCCTGCTCGAAGAGCTCTTTCTCGCGCTCCTCCTCGTCATAAATGGAGACGCCCATCTCGGGCAGCGTCTTATAGACGGTATCGATCTGCTGCGGCGAGAGATCATACTTCTCCAGCGCGTCAAAAAGATCGTTCGTCGAAATGCTTCCCTTCATCTTGTAGTCGGAAGCAATCTTTGTGATCAGCTCATTCAGCTTTTCATCTGTTACATTCATACCTTTCCTCCTGCCGACAGGTTTTTCAGTTCTTTTGTGGATGCATCGATGCGGGTAAGGATGTCCCGCTTCTCCTCGGAGGTCGAAGCCTCTGCGTACGCCGCCCGAAGACGGGCGATCTTATCCAGCAGCGGACGGCGCCGCAGTGCCGCCACACAGTCGGAAAAATAGCGCTCCGCCGCGGGCGAATCAAGATTGTCGCCGTAGTCGAGATCGAGGATCTCGGCGAGTTCTCCGTCCGCGGGCAGCAGATCGAAGATCCCGCTCGCCCGCACGCTGCCCTCGCGGCGCGCCTTCATGACGTATCCCGCCACCGTGTTATGCGCGGGGTTCTCGAAGGTAAACGCGGACAGATCGCAGTTCCGCGCATAGGGTTTATCGAGAAGGCAGGCCGCCAGCACGAACCGCGCCGCCTTCTTCTCCAAGCCCGCGTCGTCCTCTTTGGGAAGGACGGGCTGCGGCGCCGCAGGCGCCTTCGGAACGGTCTCCAGATCGCGCGCGAGCGAATCGACGCTCACGCCCGTCTCCGCCGAAATGCGCTTGAGCAGTTCCTCCCGCTCGGTGGCGCTTGCCGCGTCGCGTACGACGGTGAGCGCCTCCGCAACGTAGTCCCGCTTTTCGTCCGTCCTGGACAGATCGTACTTGCGCTTTGCCGCCAGAAGACGGAAATCGATGAGCGGCATCGCCTGGTCCAGACACGCCTGATACCCCGCCTGTCCCTGCTTGCGGATGACGTCGTCGGGGTCCATTCCGTCGGGAAGCGGAACCACGCGCACTTTCAGCCCCTCCTGTTTGAGGATATCCAGTCCGCGCAGGTTGGCCTTTTGCCCCGCGAAGTCGCCGTCATAGCTGATGAACACGTTTTCGGTGTAGCGCTTCATAAGACGCGCCTGTTCCTTGGTGAGGGAAGTCCCCATACTCGCGGCGACGCCGTGGAAGCCCGCTTCATAGAGGGAAATGGCGTCCATATACCCCTCGACGAGGATGATGGAGGCCAGTCCCGCCGCGCGCCGTTCCTTCTTGACGAGGTTGATGTTGTAGAGCGTCTTGCTCTTGTTGAAGAGAAGGGTCTCGCGCGTGTTCTTGTACTTGGCGCGGTCGCTCTTTTTGAGCAGCCGCCCGCCGAAGGCGATGACCTCGTCCATGTGATTGATGATGGGAATGATGAGCCGCTCCCCCTCGGCGTCGATCAGCCGCCCTTCGTCCGTACGGGAACAGGTGCCGCTCTCCACGCATTCCTCGGGGGTGTACCCCTGCGCAAGGAGGTGCGAGGGCAAGGACGCATAGTCGAGCGAGGCGCCGATGCCGAATTTTCGCGCCGTCGAGGGCGAAATGCCCCGCTTCTGCAAGTAGGCGAGATGGGCGTCCGCCCGACCCGAATAGAGATTTCCGAAGTAAAACCGCGCGGCGTCGCGCATGAGCGCAACCAGCCTGTCCCGCTTTTTTTTCTTTTCGGCGGCCTCTTCGGCCGAGCGCTCGTCGTAGGCGGGGACTTCCATCTTGGCGCGGGCGGCCAGAATCTGCACCGCCTGCATGAAGTCCACGTTTTCGTAGTTCTTGATAAATCCGATGACGTCCCCCGACGCGCCGCAGCCGAAACAGTGATAGTACCGATCTGCCGCATTGACGGAAAACGACGGCGTCTTGTCATGATGAAAGGGACAGCACGCCCAATAATTATAGCCGCGCCGCTCCAATTTTATATAGCTTCCGATCACTTCCACGATGTCGTTTCGCTCTTTGAGCTCGCGGATGAAATCGGTAAAGTCGTCCTTGTACATATGTGCCTCCGTCTATACGCTCCCCTCGCGCGGCACGAACAGCCGCTTGAAGACGCCGATCGCATAGCGGTCGGTCATGGAGGAAAGATAGTCGCACACGGCCTGCGGGATGTCCGTCTCTGCCGTCTCGCGGTAGAGCGCGGGCAGCTCCTCGGGCCGCTCGGAAAAATAGCCGAACAGCGAGCGCAGAAGGCGTTCGGCGCTCTCCTGAATGAGGCGGTTGGCGTGTTCATAGACGTGCTCGAACATAAACGAACGCAGATCGTCCAGCGCCTTAGCCTTCTCCTCGGACATCCTGACGTACGGTTTTCCCACCGACGTCTCATAGATATCCATGACACAGGTGTTGATCCGCGCCGACGTGTCGCGCCCGAAGATGCGCACGCTCTCGGCCGGAAGCTCCTCCGCGGTGATGATGCCCGCGCGGATGGCGTCCTCGATGTCGTGATTTATGTAGGCAATGCGGTCGGCAAGGGAAACGGCTACCCCCTCGGGCGTGGCAGGATGCCCGCTCTTGGTGTGGTTGACGATCCCGTCGCGCACTTCTACCGTGAGATTGAGTCCCTTTCCGTCCTTTTCCAGCTTGTCCACGACGCGCAGCGACTGCACGCTGTGCCGGAATCCCTTGGGATTGAGCGCGGCAAGGACGCGCTCGCCGACATGGCCGAAGGGCGTATGCCCGAGATCATGCCCCAGGGCGATCGCCTCGGCGAGGTCCTCGTTGAGCGAGAGCGCCCGCGCCACCGAACGGGCAATCTGCGAGACATCCAGCGTATGCGTGAGCCGCGACATATAGTGGTCTCCGTCGGGAGCGAAAAAGACCTGCGTCTTGTTTTTGAGACGCAGGAACGCCTTGGAGTAGATGATGCGGTCCCGATCGCGCTGGAAATCGGTGCGCATGGGACAGGGCGTCTCCTCGCGCAGCCGCCCCTTGCTCTCATACGAGCGCGTGGCATACGGCGAGAGAAAAGCGCGTTCCTTCTCGTAAGTTTTTTCCTTCAATGTCACGTCATTCATCACTTGGTTATTACGCAGACGACGGGAAAAACTCCTTGTTTTTCGGCAAAATTTTTTCAAAAAATTTTTGAACCCCGCCGCGCAGACCGATCGCCCCCGCTCCATACCCTGCAAAAAAGACCAGAACAGGGCGCTGCCCCGTTCTCTGCGCCCCGTGCCGAAGTCGGCTTTGCAGAAAGATCCAAGCGGCGCGGGAGCGCGTTTACAGGCCGCCGCCGTCCACGCCCAGCACCTGGCCCGTACAATAGCGGCAGGTCGCCAGAAAGTACACCGCCTGGGCGCACTCGTCGGGCGTACCGAAGCGCCCGAGCGGGATTCGGCGCTCGATCTCCTGCCGTTCCTGCGCGGAGTACCCCGCATTCATGACGGTATCGATGGCGCCGGGGGCAACGGCATTGACGCGGACAGCGGGTGCGAGTTCCTGCGCAAGCGCCTTCGTAAAGGCGATCACCGCCCCCTTGGACGCCGAATATACGCTCTCGCAGCTTCCGCCCGTGACGCCCCAGATCGAGGAGACGTTGACGATCGCTCCGCCGCGCGAAAGCATCCCCGGAACGGCGTACTTGGTCACGAGGAACGTCCCGCCCATATTGACGTCCATCACGCGCGCGTAATCCGAATAGGCCATGTCCTGCACCTGCGCGAAAAAGTCGATCCCCGCGTTATTGACGAGCACGTCAAGGGGAGGAAGCTCGGAAAACACCCGTTTTACGGCCGCCTCGTCGGCGACGTCCGCACGCAGGAAGCGCACTTCGGGGAGTTCCCTGCGCGCCGCCTCTGCTGCCGCTTCGTCCGAGGAATAGAGCGCCGTCACTTCATATCCCATGCGGAAAAAAAGGCGGCAGCAGGCAAGCCCGATGCCGCGCGTTCCGCCCGTTACGAGCACTCTCATGCGCGTTTCTCTCCTTCGGACGCCTGTTCCGCGTCCATGTGCGCGAGGATCTCGTCCGCGACTTCCTCGACGCTCTTGCCGTCCGTATCGACGATGAAATCGGCGACATGCTCATACACGGGCGTGCGCTCTTCGAGGAGCTGTCCGAGCGTCTCCGCCGTCTTGCCCGTGTTCTTCAGAAGCGGACGCGTCTCATCGGCGCGGACGCGCTTCAAAAGCGTCTCAAAACTCGCGCGCATGAAAAAGATGCGCCCGTTCTTTTTGAGCAGCTCGCTGTTCTCGGGCTTGAGCACAAGTCCGCCGCCCGTCGAAATGACAAGGCCGTCCCGTCCCGAGAGCTCGCGCACGACCTCCGTTTCAAGCATCCGGAAATGCGCTTCGCCGTAGAACTCGAAGATGTCCGAGATCCTGCCGTGACGGTCGGAGATGACCACGTCCGTATCGTACCACATTCTGCCCGTGCGCTCGGCAATGCGGATGCCGACGCTCGACTTCCCTACCCCCATCATGCCGCACAAAACGATGTTCATAACAGAAAACTCTCCAATGCAAGAATATAGCTGTTCGCGCCGAATCCGAGGATCTCTCCGCGGCAGACGGGCGTCAGAACCGAGTTGCGGCGAAATTCCTCGCGCGCATGGACGTTGCTCATGTGAACTTCCACGACAGGCACGGACACGGACGCAATGGCGTCGCGGATGGCATACGAATAGTGCGTGAACGCCCCCGCATTGAGAATAATGCCGTCATACTTTCCCTCGGCGCTCTGAATGGCGGTGCAGATCTCGCCCTCGAGGTTGTTCTGGAAGAACTTGACGGTGATCCCCAGCTTTTCGGCATAGCTCGCTATGCGCTCGTTGATCTCGCGCAGCGTCTGCGTGCCGTAGACGTCCTTTTCCCGCCTGCCCGTCATGTTGAGATTGACTCCGTTGAGAACCAGAATGGTCATGCCTTTCCTCCCGAGTATTCCATGTAATATTGCTTCGCCTCCGCAGGGGAAGGCGTGCGTTCCAGATAGATGCAGTCCGCGTAATACGCCTGATAGAAGAGCATCGCGCCGCCGTTGAGCGTCTTTTTGCCGAGCGATGCGGCGATGCGCAGAAACTCCGACTGCGCAGGCTCATAGATGAGATCGACCGCCGCCGTACAGCCCGCGAGCAGCGCCTCTCCGACGGGGAATTCCCCGCGCGGCGTGCGCACGGTGGGCGTCTGTCCGATTGTGTCGTGCATTCCGATGCCCGTACAGTTGCAGATGACGTCATACGCCGCGGGCGGGATGCTCTCGAGCGGCGTAAAATTGCCCATCTCCGTCCAGACCTTTTGCAGGCGCTGAAAATTGCGGCCGTAGGCGAATACCTGTGCGCCGCGCTCGGCGAGCTTGCAGATACAGCTCCTGCCCGCGCCCCCCGCACCGAGCACGAGCACGCGCTTGCCCGAGACGTCCACGCCCGCATTGTCCAGCATGAGCATAAACCCGAGCCCGTCCGTGTTGTACCCCGTGCGCGTTGCCGACACCACGGTGTTGACGGCGGAAAACGTCTTTGCGTCTCCCTCTGTCCGCGCAAGAAACGGGAGGATCTCCGCCTTGAACGGAATGGTCACGTTGAATGCGTCGAAGCGGGAAAAGAGCGTCCCGACATCGGCCGAAAAGCGCTCGGGCGGAATGCTCACGCATTCATAGGTACAGCGCTCGCCCATCTTCCCGAGCAGAAACCGATGCATGACGGGGCTCAACGATCGGGAGACGTCCTTTCCGATCACGGCAAGTCTGAGCATAATTTCCTCCCGATGCGCCCGAGTTCGCGCTCGTATTCCTCCGCCCCCAGTTCGAGCAGGCGATATTCGCCCTTTGCCACGGGAACGGTGAGGACAATGCGCCCGCGTCCCGTATTCTTCTTGTCCAGACAGGCGACGCGCGCCGCCTCGGCGGGATCGGGCAGCGCGGGCATCGTCCCGAGCGCCGTCAGACACAGCCGCTCCAGCCGCGCAAGATATGCGGCGTCGCCGCCGCGGGAAGCAGAGATCTCCGCCTCGATGCAGGTTCCGATGAGGACGTACTCCCCATGCGAGAGCTTTCCGTCCAACAGCTCGAAGGCGTGCGCCGTCGTATGCCCGAGGTTGAGACACTTGCGCAGATTTCCCTCCCGCGCGTCCTCGCGCACGACGTTCGCCTTGAAGGCGACATTGGCGGGAACGATGTCCGCCAAAAAGGCAAGATCGGTCAGTTTGTCTCGATTTTGCTCGAGCGTATCAAAGATTTCGGGACTGAGCGCCCCGTGCTTTATGATTTCGCCAAGTCCGCAGCGGATCTCGCGCGCGGGGAGCGTCGCGAGAAAGGCGGGGTCGACGTAGACGTACGTCGGCTGACGAAAGACGCCGACCAGGTTTTTGATGCCGCAAAAATCCACCGCGGTCTTTCCCCCCACCGAGGAATCCACCTGCGCAAGGAGCGTGGTCGGGACCTGAATGCAGTCGATCCCGCGCATATACAGCGCCGCGGCAAGGCCGCCCACGTCCCCCACGACGCCTCCGCCGATGCATACGAGGCAGTCGCTGCGGTGCAGTCCCGCTTCCGCCATGACGGAGAGAAGGGAAAACAACGTTTCGGGCGTCTTATGCGCCTCCCCCGCAGACATACAGTACACGCCTGCCTTTCCGACGGCGCGGCGGACGCGGGTTCCGTAAATCTTCCACACCGTCTCGTCCGAAAAGAGAAAAACCTGACGGTACGCCTTGAGCGTCTCGGGGAGTGCCTGTTCGAGAATATCCTTGCGGCAGACAATGCGGCTTGTCTCCGCATTTGCAGTCGAAATGGTAAACGTCCTCATCGGGGAAGCTCCTCATAGCGTTTTTTCAGATCGGCGAGGTTGTCCGCGCCCAGCCGCTCCAGCACGACTTCCGCCAGCGCCGCACAGAGCACGCTCTCTGCCACCACCTCGCACGCAAGAACGGCGCACACGTCGCTGCGCTCGGCCGCGGCGCGCACCCCTTCGTGCGTCACATAGTCCGCCGTCGCAAGTCCGCGCATGAGCGTGGGAATGGGCTTCATTGCAATGCGCAAGAGAATCTCCTCGCCGTTGCTCATGCCGCCTTCGATCCCGCCCGCGCGGTCGGTCTTGCGGAAGAATCCCTGCGCGTCGTCATAAAAGATCTCGTCATGCACCGCACTTCCGCGCAACGCCGCCGCACGGAACCCGATGCCGACTTCCACGCCCTTGACGGCCTGAATGCTCATCAGCGCCGCGGCAAGACGGGCGTCCAGTTTTTCCGCATACGTCATGCAGCTTCCGAACCCGCTCTTGAGTCCGCGGACACGCAGTTCGCACACGCCGCCGCAGGTATCGCCCGCCGCCGCGCAGGCGTCGATGAACCGCATCGCCTCCGCCTGCTTTTCAGCGTCCAGCATGAACAGCGCGGGAAGACGCCCCGCAAGGGCGTCAAAGGGATATTCCGTCTCGTCGGAGACCTCCCCCACGCGGCGCACATATCCCGAAATTTCCACCCCGAGTGCGCGCAGGAGCTGACGGCAGATCGTCCCTGCCGCAACACGGACGGCCGTCTCCCGCGCAGAGGCGCGCTCGAGAACGTTGCGCGCGTCCTCCGTTCCGTATTTCTTCAGCCCCGAGAGATCGGCATGGCCGGGACGCACCTTGGTGAGCCTCCGCGCCGTACTGTCACAGCCTTCGGGCGCCATATACGCTTTCCAGTTGGCATAGTCGCGATTCCACACGGCGACCGTCACGGGACTGCCCAGCGTGACCATGTTCCGCACGCCCGAGAGAATTTCCGCGCGGTCATGTTCGATCTTCTGGCGCGCGCCCCGTCCGTACCCGGACTGACGCAGCGCAAGATAGGCGTCGATCTCCCCGCCGTCCAGTGTCAGTCCCGCAGGCAAGCCCTCCAGAATGGCGAACAGTCCTTTTCCGTGCGATTCGCCCGCCGTCGTGAGTTTCATAGCGTCCCTCCGTGAATGTCAAAAATCATGCAAACGTCACCGTCATTCCGCCGCCCGAGACCGTGACGAGCACATTGCCGCACGCGTCCGTCCGATAGACGTCGGCGCCGACCTGCGCAAGCCGCGCAAGCGTATCCTGCGATGGGTGCCGATAGCTGTTTCCCGCCCCGCACGAAATGACCGCCGTTGCGGGCGAGAGATAGGTAAGCCACTCCGCGCAGGACGCGCCCGCCGAGCCGTGATGCGCGACCTTGAGAAGATCGATGTCCCGCAGGCGGACGGCATATTCCCCGCTGTCAAAAATGGCGTCCGTGAGGGAGAGCTCCGCCAGAAGCGCGCGTTCGCGCACGGCGCTCATGTCCGAACTGAGCAGGATACGGACGCCCTCATAATACAAAAAGAGGGCAACGGATGCTTCATTTTCGTCCGTCTCCCCTGCTGCGTGCGGAGAAATGCACACGGCATACGCGCCCGAAGGCCGCGCAATGACGTCATAGCGCACGAGCGTATCCACGCGGCAGCCCTCTTGTTCCACCGCATCGAGAAAGCGCCTGTATGCGCTCTCCGACGAGGCAATGACGGGCAGATAGACCTGTTCCGCTCCGAATACGCGCAGTACTTCGGTCAGTCCCGCGTAGTGATCGGCGTCGGCATGCGTCGCGATCAGCGTGAGCGACGAGACGTCCAGCCCTTTCAGATAGCGCACGAGCGCATCGTTTGCCGCAAAGGAACCGTCTCCGCCGTCAACGACAAGCGCATCGCCGTCGGGAAATTCCACAATGGTGCAGTCCCCCTGCCCGACGGAGAGAAAATGCAGCCGCATCTCCCCTTCCCCGCGCGGCGGAAGCGCGCGTGCGGGAAGCAGGGCGCGAAACGGAACGATGAGAAAAAATAATCCCACGGCACACGCGACAAGGACGACGAGCAATCCCCGCAGCCTGCGCATCCGCGCGGCGCGCCTGCGCTCTGCCTGACGGGCCGTCATTCCGACGTGCCCTCGGGCTCGTTTTTGGGTTTCTTCCCCTTCTTTGCGCGCGTCTTGTTCGTATCCGTTTCTTTCGGCTCCTCTTTCCGAACATCAGACGCTCCGTTCACAGCGCCAAAAGAGCCGCTTTTATCTTCCACCTGCTTGTCCGAACGGGCGCCGGGTTTCTTTTTGCCGCGCCTTGATTTTCGAGCCGCGGCGATCGCCGCGCGGATCTCGGGCAGGCGTTCCTTTGCCTCGCGATAGCCGATCTCAAACATGGCGTCCATCGCCGTGCGCGAGATGTTTGTCGCCTTAAAGTCATACAGATCGGGGCGGAGCATGACGTCTGCCGCCTCGTAGCCGCGCGTCTTGGCATCGGGCAATGTCCGTACGGGGGTAAACGCCCCGATCGCAGAACCGAGCAGACGTTCCAGGCGGCCTTTCTCCTCTTCCGCTCTGGCGAATGCGGAGAGATCGATCCCCACGACGACCTGCGCTCCCAGTTCGCGGCAGACGTCCGCGGGAATGGCGTTGGAAAATGCGCCGTCATAGAGTTTTCGGCCGTTCCAGTCCACGCCGCGGAAAAAGGGCGGAATGGCGGAAGACGCCGTGAGCGCACGCGCGATCTTGCCCTCGCGCAAGACGACGCACGCATTGGTCGCGCCGTCCGTCGCACACGCCGCAAACGGAAGCGGCAAAGCGGAAATGTCCCCCTCCAGATAGCCCTCCAAAAAGCTCTCGAAGGGCGACATATCGGCAAACGGCCGCAGATTTTTGGAAAATTCTTTTTTGTTGATGCTGTCCACGATGCCCGTCATGTCCGCCCAGGAGTACCCCTTGGCGAGCAGAGCGCCGACGATAGAACCGATGGACGTTCCCGTCACGACGGAGAAGACAAGGCCCTCTTCCTCGAACGCTTTGAGAGCGCCGAGGTGCGCCATGCCCTTTGCTCCGCCCGAGCCGAGCGCAAGGCCGAGGACGACGGGCCGCCCTGCACGCGTAAAAAATGCCTTGATCTTTGCGAGCAATCCCATCGTGAGCGTCCTCCGTCGTTTTTGTCTATTGTACACTTTTTTTTGAAAAATGTAAACTGCTTTGAGGAAATTTAGCCGCTTTCCCGCACGTTTGCCCTCCGATCGGCAAAAAATCAAGGCAAAACAAGAGAAATTACCCCTCTTTCCGTCCAAAATAGGATAAATTGCGCCCAAACAGCATGATGGCATCCCGACAATATGACAGACTGCCCGCAAAAAGTATGACAGCGCCTCAATAATCCGACAATATGACAGACTGCCCGCAAAAAGTATGATAACAACGGATAACAACCCACCCGCGGCAGAATCGCCGTGACGGTTTCGGCTTGACAAATACCGACGCTTCTGCTATGCTTTTGTCCTGACGTCTTTTCCGTTTCTGCGGAGGTAATTCATGAAACACAGTTCCACGCGCCCGTCGCGGCGTACGATTCTCCTGGCCGCCGTCTGGGCGATGCTCATTCTGCTCGATTTTGCGGGCCTGTTCTGGAACATCTCCCGTCTTTCGGAAGGGGTCATCGGAACCGCCAAATTCTACAAAACGCTGCTGCACTTCGGCATCAGCCTTTTCTCCATTTCGGCGGTCTACCTCGCCCAATGGCTGCTCTGCTTCCGCGCGGGAACTCCCGTCGTCATCGCCTGCGCCCTGTTTGCCTTCGGCGGAAATACCGTCGCCAACGTCTGGTGCATGTACGATTTCTTCCCCGCATGGGATATGGTTCTGCATTCACTCTCGGGTGTCCTGTTTGCCGTCCTCGGTCTGGGGCTTGCCTCCGTCCTCCTGCACAATCAGCCCAAAGGAACGCGCAAGCTGATCGCCACCGTCCTGCTCGCCCTCTTCTGCTCGCTCACCGTCGGCTACCTTTGGGAACTCTTTGAGTTCACCGTAGACACCGTCGACCCCGCTTCCAGCACGCAGGGCTGGGCGGACGGCATTCTCGAAAGCTACCCCGACGGAACCTACCTCGTCAACAGCCGCCGCGGAACCGCAATCCTCGACACCATGGAGGATATGCTCCTTCACCTTGCGGGCAGTCTTGTCACGCTCGTTCCCCTTTGTGTCCTCTTTCTCAAACGTCCGCAGACGATGGACGCCTTTTCCTTTGTTCCGCGTCCCCGCCGCGCGCCTTCTGCCGCAGCCTCCGCCCGCACGGACGGCAGTACGGACGACACATCGGCGGTTCCCTGCGCGACAGACTCTCTTCGCACGGACGGCAGTACGGAAGGCAATACGTCGCCCGATGCGACGGACGCCCGAACGCCTTCTTCCGACGCGGAAGAGAACAACGGCCGCGGTCAAAGCGGAGAATAAACCCGTGCTTCGCCGGATAACGGCCACAAAAACGCAACAACGCATCCGATATTTTGCGCCCCGCGGCAAATTGCCGCGGGGCGCAAGCGTGATCGGACATTGTCAGACTTTATTCAAGGCATTGGCGTCCGGCCATGCGGACATTGTCAGATTTTTTTCAGGACATTGGCGTCCAGCCAAGCGGACATTGTCAGATTTTTTTCAGGACATTGGCGTCCAGCCAAGCGGCGACGGCCTCCTCGTCGTTTTCCCCGATGACGGCCGTCGCGCGTTTTTTGAGGGCGGGAACGGCGTTGGCGACGGCATATTTCTCGTCCGCACTTTCAAACATGGAGAGATCGTTTTCGGCATCGCCGAAGCAGACGAGACGGGTACAGCCGAGCAGACCCATCAGTTTGTGCGCCGCGGACGCCTTGGAGACTCCCTGCGGCATGATCTCCAGCCAGGGCGCATCGGTATAGATGTCGCGCGAGTAGATACAGCGGAAGCGATTTTTGAGGCGTTTGTAGACGGGCAGGAGCTGTTTTTCGTCGTCGGCGATGCAGGCAAAGTAGTAGACGGTGCCGTCCAGCGCCTCGTCGGGAGCGAAGATCTCCCGCGCGCGGCGGTCTTCCTCGCTCCAAAGGCGGGACATGACGAAATCCCACTGCGCCCGCGAGCAATGCGCCTTGATATAGGAAAAACGGTTCTTGCCGTCGATGACGGCATAGGTGAGCGGAAAGAGCCCGTGATCGAGGAAGGCGCCGTACACTTCGATCTCCTCTTCGTGCGTGAATGCGGCAGACCAGAGCGGTTTGCGCGTCACGCTGTCGAGGATAAAGGAGCCGTTATGCACGATGACGGGGAGGTTGACGCAGATCCCCTTGGTGACGAGAGCGGCGGTGTCGATGCTGCGCGCCGTCGCGTAGGAAAAATGAATGCCCGCATCGGCCAGGCGGTCGATGACCGAGCAGGTGTATTCGCCGAGCGTCTGATCGGAGCGCAGAAGCGTCCCGTCCAGATCGCTGAGAAAAAGCGTATCGCGGAATTGATCTGTCATTGGCGTCCTCTCTGCAGGCGTTCCTGTCAGAAGAAATTATATCTCGAGCTGCATTCCGTCATACGCGGCAAGGAAAGAATATTCCCGCTCCGCACGCGCAAGCGCCTCGGCCGAGGGAGCGCTGTTGTGCGAAAAATGCGTGATGACTTTTAAGGTCTTGTCGTCGACGATCCCGATTCGGGCCAGACGCGCAATCGTATGATCGGCCTCTTTGAGGTTCATATGGCGGGCATTGGGGTCGGAATCCTCCCACAGGAAGGTGCAGTCAACGGTGACGAGGTCGACCCGCTTTTGAAGCTTTGCCAGAAAATCTATGCTCTCGTCGGGAACGCGGCCCGTATCGGTGAGGTGCAGAACGCGCTTCCCGCCCCTTTCGATGAGCCACAGGAGCGGTTCGCGCGACGTGTGATGGGCGGGGAAACTGTATGCTTTCCAGTCGCCGAAGGAAATCTCCTCGAACGCGCCCACCGTGTGAAATGTGATCGTGGAGGCGACTTCCTCCTTCATCTCCCGCCGCGTGCATTCGGCGAACACCTCGCCCACCTCGGAATTTCCGAAGACGGTGAGGTGCGGCGCAGTCATTTCGTGCGCATATTTGTAGCCGTGCAGGATAAAATCATGCGCATAGAAGTGATCCATATGCGAGTGCGTGACGAGCAGATACCTGACCGCCGAGAGATCGGCGCCGAAGCGCGCCATGTGGAAAAAGGCGTCGGGCGGGAAGTCGACGGAGAGTTCGCCGTCCAGGAGGACTTGTGCGCGCGAGCGCACTTCGTTTCCGCCCTCGCCGCGCGCGATGCGCGCACGCAGGCCGCGGCAATATTCGCAGTTGCAGAACAGCGCGGGGACTCCTTCCGCCGCGCCCGTCCCGAGATATTGTACTTTCATATTTCGTAAATGATGGTCACGGGGCCGTCGTTCACCTGATCGATGACCATATGCGCGCCGAATACGCCGCATTTGACGGGGATTCCCAGCGCCTGCAGGCGCTCGGCGGCATATCGATAGAGCGCATCGGCCGGCTCGGGACGCTCCGCCTCGATGAACGAGGGACGGTTGCCCTTCCGCGCATCGCCGTACAGGGTGAACTGCGACACGAGCAGCACTTCACCCCCGACGTCCCCGACGGACAGATTCATCTTTCCCGCATCGTCTTCAAAGACGCGCAGGTGTGCGATCTTCTCCGCGCACTTTTCTGCCTGCGCCTTCGTATCGCCGACCTTGACCCCGAAATAGACGACAAGCCCGTGTCCGATGTCGGATACGGGCTTCGTGTCCACCGTGAGCGATGCCTTGCTCACGCGCTGTGCGACAAATTTCATTACACGCGGCTCATGTACTCGCCCGTGCGGGTGTCGATGCGGATGGTGTCGCCCTCTTCCACGAACATGGGAACCTGGAAGGTCGCGCCAGTCTCCACTTTCGCCGCCTTGGTGACGTTGGTCGCCGTGTTGCCGCGCACGCCGGGCTCTGCCTCGACGACTTTGAGCTCGACAAAGTTCTCCGGCTCGACGGAGAATGCGTTGCCGTAGAGGAACTTCACCGTGACCATGTCGTTCTCACGGATGTAGCGGAGCGCGTCCTCGACCTGCGAGTAGTTGAGAGGCGTGAGGTTGAACTCGTCGTCCATGAAGTAGTAGAACTCGCCGTCCGTGTAGGAATAGGTCATCTTCTTGGTCTCGACCTGAGCCGTCTCGAGCTTTGCCGTGGGGTTGAAGGTCTCGTCGGAGAGGACCTGTCCCGTGACGACGTTCTTGAGCGTGCAGCGCACGAACGCCGCACCCTTGCCGGGCTTGACGTGCTGGAATTCGGTGACCGTGTAAACACCGCTCTTGTATTCAAACGTGGTGCCCTTGCGGATATCGCCTGCCATGATCTGTGCCATAAATCTATCTCCTTGTCATTCAACTAATAATTTACAAAATGATGAGGTCGCGGGACGTCTTCTTCATGAACGAGACGACCTTCCCGTCCCACAGACAGATGCTGTCCTCGATGCGGATGCCGAACTCCCCTTCAAAGTAGAGGCCCGGCTCGTCGGAAAAGACCATGCCGTCCGTGAGCACTTCCTCCCCGCGGGGCGAGAGCATGGGATATTCGTGAATCTGAAGTCCGATGCCGTGTCCCAAGGAATGCGTGAAGTACTTGTCCAGCCCCGCTTCGCGGAAGCAGCCGCGGGCGATCTCGTCCGCTTCGCGCCCCGTCATGCCGGAGACAAGCCGCTGCTTGACCAACTCGTGCGCTTTGAGGACGAGCGCATAGCACTCCTTGAACCGTGCGTGTTTTCCGTCGTCGCCGAAGAGGAAGGTGCGCGTGCAGTCCGAACAGTATCCGTCCACCTTGCAGCCGAAGTCGATGAGGACCACATCGCCGAATTTCAGGCGCGTGTCCCCCGTCTCGTGATGGGGAACGCTGGAGCCCGCGCCGAAGGCGACGATCGTCTCGAACGACGTGCCGTCCGCGCCGCGCATCCGCATCTCGTACTCGAGAACGGCGGCGACTTCCCGCTCCGTCATGCCCTCCTTCATGCGCGGGAAGGTGGCAAGCAGCCCCTCCTCGGCAATATCACACGCACGGGCGATCTTGTCCAGCTCTGCGGGCGTCTTGACCTTCATGGCATTGCGCAGGGCGGGCATACAGTCCATGAGCGCAAATCCGCGCTCTTCCAGCTTCGCGCACGCGGCGCGGCTGATGAACGGATATGGCACGCCCAGCGTCTTTGCATCCTTCGCACGGGTGACGGCCGCTTCAAACGCGCCCGGCTCCACCTTGACGAAGCTCCCGGCAAGCTGCGCGCTCGCCGCCTCAAAATAGCGCGGATCGGCGAAGAAGGAACACCCCTCTCTGTCCGCAACGACATAGCCGTCCGTCGAATAAAATCCGGTCACATACCGACGCAGAAAATCCTGCTCCAAAAAGAGCGCGTCGGCGCCGCACTCCGCAAGGATGTGCCGCAACGTTGTTTCTTCCATAGTTTTATTATAGCAAAACGCGACTTTCAAGTCAATAATTTTCGCGCACTTGCGCGCAATTCCGCGCCAATGTGCCGCTCTGCGGCGCTCTTGTGCGGCTCAGATGCCCTCGTACATCCGCTTCATGGCGAGCGCGTCCTCCGCCTGCGTGCCGTCCGACTCGCTGACAATGTACGGCTCCAGCGCCATTTCTTTGAGGACACGGGCAAGCGGCAAAAACTCGGGGCCGTACACCTCATCGGCAAACGTGAGGTGCCTGATCTCCCCCTTCGCCCCGTACATGATCTTGGAGAAATGCACATGAAAATGCTTCATGCGCGCATATCCGAGCTTATCCACGAGGTACCCGAGCAGACGACGGTAGTCCTCCTCCGTCTTGAGGCTCCCCTGTTCGCGGGCGTTGACATGGCCGAAGTCCACGCACGGCGTAAAGATCTCGTCGATGAGGCAGAAGCGCGCAATTTCCTCCACCGTCCCGATCTGGGCAAGTTTGCCCATCGTCTCGGGACAGAACATGCAGTCCTGCAACCCGTTGAGATAGATGTAGTCGCGCAGAATCTTCAGGCGGTCTTCCGCCCGCGAGACGGCAATTTCCCGCGCGTCCTTTCCCTGCGCGGCGGGGTGAAAGACGACGCGCTTTCCGCCCATCTCTCTGACCATCTTCGCGCTGTCCAGAACATAGCCGTACGACTTCGCCGCCATCTCGTCATCGGGATTGGCGAAGTTGATGAAGTAGGGCGCATGGACGGAGATCTCCACCCCCTCCTTCTCAAACGCCGCCCCGATGGAGTGCGCCTTTTCGACCCCCATGCGCACGCCGCGCCCGAAGGAGTACTCAAAGCAGTCCAGCCCCATCTCCTTTACATAGGCGGCCGCCTCCTCGGTGTGCTCGTAGCCCGCCGCATAAAAACTTTCCGAATTTCCGCTCGGTCCGAATTTGATCATATGTTATCTCCTTTTTTCATCCCGCCAAACGCTGTCTCTTCCCGTGCAGGAGCATAGACGCTCATCTTCAGCCCCGTATCGCCGACAAGGACGCCTTTCGGATAGCAAAGCAGCTTGCAGAATACGAACACATCGCCCGATGCCCCCGAGACATTGATGATCTGCAAAAGCCAGATCGCCCAAAACCAGATCCCCTCATGAAAGAACGCGTTGAGAATGCCGAACACCGCACCCCAGATGACAAGGGGCGAAAGCGCCACAACGGCGTAGTGCGGCTTATCGCAGTAGGCGCTGTTTCCACAGTACGCCGCCCATCCGACAAAACCGAATTTCGGCCTCACGCGGGTAAAGGCATACAGGAATGCGCCATGCGTCAGCTCATGTACAATGAGATAGACGACAGCGCCGAACAATCCCGTGATGCAGGCGGGAAGAACCTGTGTGAGCAGATATCCCTCGTCCGAAAAGCGCGATGAAAATCCGCTGAACGGTGCGATGAAAACGCCCGCCACTGCCAATGCTGCGGCAAGCGCAAGCGATAAAAGGTTGACAGTCCAAAACTGCCGCCTGTTTCCCTGAAGGTCGATCGTATCATGCAGAACAAAGCCTTCGGGAAGCTGCTTATGGCACATTGAGCGCCTCCTTATCCCGTTCCAGCTGCGCACGCAGCGCGGCAACGTTTTCAAACTTCATGACGGGGCGCAGAAAGCGCGCGGGCAGCACGCGCACCTGCGTGCCGTACAGATCGCCCGAGAAGCCGTCCAAATACGCCTCCGCCTTTTTTTCCGCCACGCCGAAAGTAGGACGGGCGCCGATGTTGATGACGGCGGGATACTCCCCCGCGTCCGTCTGTACGCGCCCCGCGTACACGCCCTCTGCGGGCAGTATCTTTTCGGGAGATAGGGAAAGGTTCACCGTGGGGAAGCCCAGCACCGGCCCCCCGACATGGCGGCCGTGTTCCACCTGCCCCGCAAGAAAATAGGGCGAGAGCAGCAGCGCGTTCGCCCCTGCCATGTCCCCGTCCGCGACCATGCGCTTGATGCGGGAAGTCGCAATCTTCTCGCCCCCTTCCTCGGCGAGCGGAAGCACCGTCACGGGACAGGGCGCAAGCGCACGGAGCCGTTCGGGCGTCCCCGCGGCGTCCCGTCCGAAGCGGAAGTCCTCGCCGCAAAAGACGGCGCGTGCATCGATCCGCACAAACAGGTCGCGCAGAAAGTCCTCGGGCGGCGTCATGCGGAAGGCCTCGGAAAAGGCAAATTCCAGGACAAACGCGATGCCCGCCTGCGAAAAGATGTCCCTTCGCTCGGAGCGCGTGAACAGTTCGCCGCCTGCCTTTCCGCCGAAAATGGAAGTGATTCCGACGGGAAGTCCCGTCGCCTTCGCCCGCTTCAGAAGCGCCTCATGCCCGCGGTGCAGGCCGTCAAAACCGCCCAGAAGCAGAGCGCACGGCACGTCAAAGCGGCCTTCTTCCGATAAGATCAGCATAGTTTCTTCTCCGCCCGCGCCACGCCGTCCGCGACGCGCGCAAGGCCGTAAAATTCCTCTCCGCGGTACAGCTTGTACAACCCGTCCGCACAGTCCGTCTCCACGCCCATGCCGTGAAAGATCCGCGCGTCCGCCCCTTCCAGCACGGGATAGGGCAGCACGCTGTCCGTGGGGATCATGTAGTCGCGGATATTTTCTGCCGTGAGTTCCTCAAACGGCACGGACGTCTCCGCGGAAAAGATCCCGCTCGCCGTGCGGCACAGATAGCTCATGTACCCCGCCGTCCCGAGCGCGGCGGCAAGGTCGCGCGCGAGCGATCGGATATATGTCCCGCCGCCGCAGACGATGTCGAATGCAAACTCGTCGGGCGCGGTCTGTTCGCGCAGGACGAACGAGGAGACTGTCACCCGCTTGGCGGGCAGGTCGAAGTCCGCACCCCGTCTTGCAAGGTCGTACCCCCTGCGCCCGTTCACCGAGACCGCGCTGTAACGGGGAGGCGTCTGCAAGATCTCCCCGACAAAGGCGGGAAGCGCCGCCGCCACCTCCTGCGCCGAAGGAATGCGCCCGCCGCGGCGGATCTCCCCTTCGCGGTCAAGCGTATCCGTCGTCGCGCCGAAGACAAAGCGCGCGGAATAGCGTTTCTCCTTCTTCAGAAAATAATCGAACAGCCGCGCGGCATTCCCGACCCCCACGGGCAGAACGCCGCACGCAAGCGGGTCGAGTGTCCCCATGTGTCCGCAGGGCGTCCCGAGCAGGTACTTGACGCGCCCGACCACCTTGGTAGACCCCACGCCCTCCGGCTTGAATACGTTGACGAATCCCGTCATTGGGGCAGCCTCTGGAAAACGGCATAGCGGAGCTTGTCGTAGATCTCCTCGAAGCTCCCGAAGAACATACACCCCGAGGCCAAAATATGCCCGCCGCCGCCGAACACGCCCGCGACTTCGTTGACGTTGACCGTCCCCTTGGAGCGCAGAGACGCCTTATACTGTCCCTTCTTGACTTCCAGCATGCAGACACTGACCTCAACGGGTTCGACGGACAGACCGAAGTCGACGATCCCCTCCGTCGCATCCTGTTTGAGCCCGTAACGACTCAGCTGTTCCTGCGTGACGAGCGCCGTGGCAAGGCGGTCATCCAGATCATAGCGCAGCTTGGAAATGACCTCGGCATACAGTCCCGCACGCGCCTTGGACTGCTTTTTGAACACCTCATAGGTGATCTTCCCCACGTCTGCGCCCGCATCTGCGGCGGCGGCCGCCGCGCGGAAGGTGTCTCCGTTGACGTCGCCGTGCGAAAATGCACCCGAATCGGTGATCATACCCACCATGAGATAGGTCCCGATGAGCCGATCGGGTCCGACGCCGAGCAGGGAAATGAGCTCGGCCATGTTCTCGCAGTTGCTCGCGCGCGGACGCACGAAATTGTATTTGCAGAAGCGCGTGTTGGAGACATGGTGATCGATGTTGACGGTCACCTTCCCCTTGCGGACGCCCGCGAGAAAGGACGCCTGCGCATAGCCGAGGCGCGCTTCGTCGCTCGCGTCGACGCACACATACCCCTCCGCGTCCAGCGTCGGCGCGCGGCGGATCTGCTTCATGCCGTCGAGGAAGAGAAACTTTTCGGGGATCTCGCCCTCATTGACGACTTCGTTTTTGATATTCAGCAAAAAAAGAGCGCGGGACAGCGCCATTGCGCTCCCGAGGGTGTCCCCGTCGGGGCGCATGTGCGTGAAGATCACCGCGCTTTTGAGACGCCGCAGGACGTCTGCAATTTCCGATAACGTATTCACTCTTTTCAAGTCCCGATGCAAAAATTCACGCCTTCGGACGCACTCCCGCCGAAGGTCAATTCCCGCTGCCGTCCTCTTCGTCCTTGTTGTCCGTCTCCTCTTCCGCTTTGTGAAGGGAGGCAAACAGCGCGTCCATGTGCGAGCCGTATGCCATGCTCCTGTCCTCCAGGAAGGTGAGCGCGGGAACGGTGCGCATCCGCATGACCTTGGCAAGCTCGTGCCGCACAAGGCCCGCGTTTTCGCGCAGGATGGAAAACGTGTTCTTCTTCTCCTCCTCGGAGACGGCATAGACGCTCACATATACCTTTGCCGTCTTGAAGTCGGGCGCGGCGTCCACTTCGGTCACGCTGATCATCCCCTTTAAGTCGGGACGGCGGTTTTTGAGTTCCCCGGACAGGATCGCCGCGATCTCACGCTGCAATTCTCCGTCCACACGGTCGGTTCGTCTTGACATGATTTCTCCTTCGGAGCGCGGTCTCCCCTGCACAACGGCACGGATTTCCCCGATACGCCCCTCGCATTTTCCGCCCCGCCGTCAGACGGCAGGCCGTGCGGCGTGTGTTTTGCGCACTTTTTTCGCACGGCGGGCGCGTTATGCCTTGATCTCCTCGATGACGTAGCACTCGATGAAATCGCCGACGCGGATGTCGTTGAAGTTCTCGATGGCGCAGCCGCACTCCGTTCCGGCGACGGCCTCTTTGACGTCATCTTTGTAGTGTTTGAGCTGTTTGACGTTGTTCTCGACGATCATGACGTTGTCGCGGTAAATGCGCAGCTTTCCGCCGCGCACGAGACGGCCCTCGGTGACGAGACAGCCCGCGACCGTGCCGACGCCTGTGATGTGGAAGGTCTGACGCACTTCCGCCTTGCCCATGTACACTTCCTTGTACTTGGGCGAGAGCATTCCCTTGAGCGCCGCCTCCATGTCGTCGAGCAGTTCGTAGATGATGCGGTACAGCCGCACGTCCACATGGCTGCGCTCGGCGAGCGTCTTTGCCTTGGCGTCGGGGCGCACGTTGAAGCCGATGATGACGGCGTTTGCCGAATCCGCAAGCGAGACGTCGCTCTCGGTGATCGCGCCTGCCGCCGCATGGATGACTTTGATGCGCACTTCCTCGTTGGACAGCTTTTCGAGCGAGGCCTTGACCGCCTCCACGCTGCCCTGCACGTCCGCCTTGACGATGACCTTGAGGTCCTTGACGTTGCCCTCTTCCGCCTGACGGAAGATGTCGTCCAGCGAGACCTTGGTCGTCTCGTGGATCATGGATTCGCGCTGTTTGTTCTTGCGCTCTTCCTGCACCTGCTTCATGAGGCCTGCATCGACGGCAAACACGGCGTCGCCCGCATTGGGGACGTCCTCGAGGCCGAGCACGGAGACCGCCGTGGAAGGGCCTGCCTCCTTGACCGTCCTGCCCTTGTCGTCGATCATGGCGCGCACGCGCCCGACCGTCGTACCGGAGACGATGTTGTCGCCCGTATGCAGAGTGCCGCTCTGAACGAGCACGCTCGCCATGGGGCCCTTGCCCTTGTCGAGTTTCGCCTCGATGACCACGCCCTTCGCCTTGCGGTCGGGGTTGGCCTTGAGCTCGCGCATTTCCGCAACGAGGTCGATGTCCTCGAGCAGTTTGTCGATCCCCATGCCCGTCTTTGCGGAGACGGGTTCGACGATGACGTCGCCGCCCCACTCCTCGGGAACGAGGTCGTATTTCATGAGTTCCTGCTTGACGCGGTCGGGATCGACGTGCGGCTTATCCATCTTGTTGAGCGCGACGATGATGGGAACTTCCGCCGCCTTGGCGTGGTTGATCGCCTCCACCGTCTGCGGCATGATGCCGTCATCCGCCGCGACGACGAGGACGACGATATCGGTCACCTGCGCACCGCGCGCACGCATCGCCGTGAAGGCGGCATGGCCGGGCGTATCGATGAACGTGATCTTCTTCCCCTCGCCGAACGTGACGGTATAGGCGCCGATGCTCTGCGTGATGCCGCCCGCTTCGCCCTCCGTGACGTTGGTCTTGCGGATGGCGTCGAGCAGGGAGGTCTTGCCGTGGTCGACGTGGCCCATGACCGTGACGACGGGCGCACGCGTCACAAGATTTTCGGCCGCTCCCGTCTCGCCGTGTACTTTCAAAAGGGCCTCCTCTGCCGTCTCCTCGGGCTTGTATTCAAGGTCGATGCCGAGCTCGAGCGCGATAAACGCGGCGTTGTCGTAGTCCACCGACTCGTTGACCGTCTTCATTACGCCCTCTTTGAACAGGCGCTTGGTGATCTCCACCGCGGAGATCCCCAGCTTTTCGGAGAGCGTCTTGATGGGAATTTCCTTGGACGTGACGACCGCATGGTCGATCTTGATGGTCTGCGTCTCCTTCTTGACGCCCTTCTTTCCGAAACGCGCCTTGCGGTAGCCGCTCTTCTCCTCATCGAAATCGCCGATGCTCGCCCCCTGTCTGCGCTGCAAGTCGCGCTTGTTTGCGGGGCGGCGTGCCTCGACGTACGTCTTTTCAAATTTCTTGGGCGCGTCGCGGCGCACGGGTGCGGGCGGCGGCGTCACGGGACGTGCGGGTGCGGGGCGCGGCCCGACGGGACGCGGTCCGACGGGGCGCGGTCCCATGCCGGGACGTGCTCCCTGCGGACGGGGCGCTCCCTGTCCCTGCGGCCCGCGTGCGGCGGGCGTATAGGAGGGACGCGGGCCTCTTGCCGCGCCGTCCTGCGGACGATAGGTGGGACGCTCGGGCCGATCGGTGCGCGGAGCTCCCTGCGCGGGACGCGCTCCCTGCGGCTGCCGCTCGGACGAAGGTCTGGCGGCCGACGGACGCTCGGGGCGCGGCGAGAAGGAAGGCTTTTGCTCCGCTTTCGGCTCGCCGTTTCCGCCGCGGGCGACGGGCTTCTGCTCGGACGCCTGCACGGGCTTTTGCTCCGGCTTCTGTTCGGCCTGCGCGGGCTTTTGCTCGGACTTTACCGCCTGCTTTTCGGCAGGCTCCGCCTTTTTCTCGGCGGCCGCAGCGGGTGCGGATGCGGCGGGTTCGGAGACGGGGGCCTGCGCTTTCGGCGCCTGCGTCTGTTCCGCCGCCTGCTGCGCCTGTTCCTGCGCCTCTTTTTCCCTGTGGAGGCGCGTTTCCTCTTCGGCCGCCTGCTGCGCGGCGCGCGTCTCCTCTTCCTTGCGGCGAGCGTCCTCCTCCGCACGGCGGGCATTGGCCGCAGTCTCCATCTCGCCCAGCTTCTTCAAGAGCTCGGTGAGCTGTTTTTCCCCTGCGGAAATACTCTTATTCAGGGCGGCGCCGCGATCATCCTTCAAAAGCGACCCCAGTTTTTCAATGTTTTCGTATGCCATTGTCTCCTCCGACGGCGGAACGCGCGAACGGCGCACCGCATCCACTATTTCTGAAAATTCCCTTCTTCCGATGCCCTGCGGATGGCCTCCGCAAGGTGTTCTTCCCGTACCCCGGCGACCTTGCACTCCGCCTTGTTCACGAGCGCGGCAAGATTGTCCAGCCACACGACGGGACAGTCAAACTTCTCACAAAGTTTCGCGATCTCTTTTTTGCAATTCTCGGACGCAGACGGATCGCACACGAAGAGAAAAATCCTCTCACGCGTCGCCCGCGCGGCGTTCACGCCAAGCGTGAGCTTTCCCGCACGGCGGCAAAATCCCAGATACGTCCCCGCCTTACTTTGCACCGAGGAAGTCCTCCTCGATCGCTGCATATACGTCGTCACTCACTTCGGCGGAGAACGCCTTGTTGAGCAGACGGTATTTTCTGAGTTTTCTGATGCAGGCTTCGCTGCCGCACACATACGCGCCCCGTCCGGGGAGCTTTCCCGAAAAGTCGAGACGGATCTCCCCCGCCGCGTTCTTCACGACGCGGAGCATCTCCTTCTTGGGCTTTTCCTCCCGGCACGCAATGCAGGTGCGCATGGGGATCTTCTTGGGGGAAGGCATTTACTCCTCCGATGCGTCCGCGACTTGTGCCTCTTCCGGCGCTTCCGCAGCGGCCGCCGCGGCTTCGAGGTTCATCTTCGCCGCCGCAGACTCGCTCTTGACGTCGATCTTCCAGCCGGTGAGACGCGCCGCGAGGCGGGCGTTCTGACCGTCACGGCCGATGGCAAGCGAGAGCTTGTCGTCGGGAACGACGGCGACCGCCGACTTTTCGCCCATCTGCGTGACGGAGAGCACCGTCGCGGGCGAGAGCGCCTTTGCGATGAACTCGAGCGGGTTTTCGCTCCAGAGAATGATGTCGATCTTCTCGCCGCCCAGTTCCGTGACGACCGCGTTGACGCGCGCGCCCTTGTTGCCGACGCATGCGCCGACGGCGTCCACTCTGGGATCTTCGGACACAATGGCCATCTTGGTGCGGTGGCCGGGTTCGCGCGAAATGCCCTTGACGACGACCGTCCCCGCCTTGATCTCGGGAACTTCCTCCTCAAAGAGGCGCTTGACAAGCCCGGGCGCGGCACGGGAGACGAGCACCTGTGCGTTTCTGCCGCCGCTCTTGACGCGCTTGACATAGACCTTGATGTGATCGCCGACCGCATAGCGCTCTCCGGGGACCTGGTCCTGCGGAAGCATGACGCCCTCGATCTGTCCCTTGCCGAGCTCGACGTACACGTTGCGTGCATCCAGCTTGCGGACAAGCCCGCTCATGAGCTCGCCCTCCTTGTCCGAGAACTCGGAGAGCGTGTTGTCGCGCTCCGTCTCGTGGATCTTTTGCAGGATCACCTGCTTTGCGGTCTGCGCCGCAATGCGCGTGAAGTCCTTGGGCGTGAACTCGTCCGTCAGCACGTCGCCCACTTTGGCGCTCTTTTTGAGTTCCTGCGCCTCTTCCAGGGTGATCTCCCCGTCCGCGGGCTCCTCGGCATCCGTCACGGTGCGCTTCAGGAAAAAGCGGATCGTCCCCTTCTCGGGATTGAGCTTGACTTCCACATTCCCGCCCTCGCCGATATACTGTTTCTTATAGGCGGATGCGAGCGCCGTCTCCAGCGCCTCGACGAACATCTCCTCACTGATGCCCTTTTCACGCTCGAGATCTGCGAGCGCCGCAAAGAAATCCTTGTTGATCATAGTGTTCTCCTTATCGTTATCGCCCGCAGGTCGCCGCAGGCGTCACACTTCGATGAGCAGACAGACCTTCGAGGTCTTGTCAAAGGGAATGCGCAGTTCCCCTTTCTTCGTATTCAGGACGATCTCCCCCGCGTCAAACGCCGCGAGCGTCCCCTCGTGATACTTCGCCCCCGCAAACGGCGCATACAGGTGTACCTCGATCGCCTCGCCCAGGTGCCGCTCGAAATCGCGCGCCGTGCGGAAGGGACGGTCCAGCCCGGGCGACGAACAGTTCAGCGTGTACGCCGCCCCATAGGTGGGGTCGAGTTCGTCAAGCGCCGCGTCCGCGGCATGGTGGAACTTCTCGCAGAGGTTGAGATCGACGCCGCCCGGCGCGTCAATGACGAGCGTGAGCGACTTCTCGCGATTGTTCCAGACCGCCTCCAGAAGCTCCGCCCCCACCGACTGCGCCACGGGAGCGAGAAACTCCTCCACTTCTTTCATGGGCTTTATGTTCATAATCTACCCCCATGCGCCGCTCTGACGCGCATTCAAAACCTTTGCATACAAAGAATGAGAGCGGCAAGCCGCTCTCAATCCACGTTCAGATTAAGACATAGCATAGTTTACCACATTTCTATAAGAAATGCAAGCAATTTCCGCAAAAATTCCCGCTTTTTCCGAAGGCTTTTTGCGATTATGAAATGGACTGAGCGATGCGGGCGAGTTCCAGAAAGATTTTGGCCGTGGCAAACGCATCGTCGAAGGCGCGGTGATGATGAAAGGTAAACCCGAAGTAGTCGACGAGGTCATTGAGGCGGTTATGCGGCAGGCGCAGCGTGCGCTGGGCCATGACCATCGTGTCGTACAGTTTCTGGTCAAAGAAGAACCCCTCTTTCTCGCCGTAGTAGCGGATGAACTTGTAGTCAAACTGGACGTTATGGCCGACCAGGGCGCACCCCGCCGAGAACTTGTAGAAGTCCGCCAGAACATCTCCCACTGCGGGCGCGCCGACGAGCATGTCGTCCGTGATGCCCGTAATGCCGATGATCTCCTCCGAGAGGCGCACGGGACAGGCGACAAAGCTGGAGAGCTTCTCCGTAATGCGTCCGCCGTGGATCTTGACGGCGCCCAGCTCGATGATGTGATCCATCGTTCCCATGGTGGGCGAATTGTTGAGGCCCGTCGTCTCCAGGTCGAACACGACGAAGTCCTGATCGATGACTTCCTGCGGAAGGGGCTTGCTCTGAAAGAGCGTCCCCTGCACGAGATCGGCGGCAGGCGAAGGAAAGGCCACGCGGTACTGCGCCGGCACGGGACGGGAAGGCCGTTCCTCGGGGACGAAGCCCTCGGGCGGACGTCCGTAGTCGATCTGCTTGGCGCGGAAAGAGAGTGCGCCGTTGAAGATCTCGTTGTCCCCCGTCAGACAGATGCTGTCGCCCTGCTTGATGCCGCGCACCTTCTCGACGGTCGCTTTTTTGGAAAAATACGAACAGCGCATCTGTCCCGTCGCATCCGCCACGGAAACAGAAAAATAGGGCTTACCCGTCTTGGTGGCGCGCTCTTCGATGTAGGAGACCGTCCCGCAGACGGTGACACCCGAAATCTCCTTGACAAGATCGGCGAGATAGATCGCGCGGGACGGCTTGGCGCCGTCGATGGGTTCATAGTGCTCGATGGGAAAGAAACGGGGCGCGGCGATGTATTCCGCCTCGGGAGGAGTTTCCTGTTCGATCTCCCCGCGCGCCTTGTCGATGAAGCGCACTTCGCCGAACCACGTCCCGCAAAAACTCTTGGCGAGTTCGGCGCTCACGGCATCCAGAACGCCGTCTCCCGTCATACGCTCGCGCTCGAGCTGGCCGACGGAGACATAAAACCTTCCGCCCCCGCCGTCGATCTCCACGACGATGTCCTCGGGGTCGACAAACGCCGCCACGCCCGGGAAACGGTCTTTCAGGATCTGGGCGACCGCCTTGCGCACGGCCTCCTTGTCCGGCACCGATTTCATCACGCGTACATCCGCAGAAAACCCCTGCGGGACATACTTTTGCGAGACCCCGCGCGCGTATTCCACGTCCTGCGGCGAATAGGTCGCGTCCGTCACGAGACGAAACGTGACGACGTTCTTTTCCACTTCGATCTTGCGCAGCACGACGCGGACAAGTCCCGGCGCGCGGCGCAATTCCTCCAGATATTCTTTACTCTTCATCCGAAATCAACTCTTCCAGTCGCGCGAAAAAGACGCGCTCGGCATCCGCCGCGGGAACACGTTCGTCCGCACGGCCTTTTTGCATGATGATGCAATATTCCTCTCCGCCCGCAATGCCGAGATCGCATCCGCGCGCCTCGCCCGGGCCGTTGACCACACAACCCATGACGGCAACTTTCCGCTTTTTCCGAACCGTGCGCACGCGTTCCTGCACCCGCGCCGCCAGTCCGATGCAATCATAGCGGCACCTGCCGCAGGTGGGACAGGCGACCACTTCCACATAGTCGGATTCCAGGCCGCACGCGCGAAGTATGGCGTGTCCCGCATACACTTCTTCCACGGGGTCGTCGGAGAGCGAGACGCGGATGGTCTCGCCGATGCCGCTGAGCAACAGCGCGCCGATCCCGACACTGCTCTTGACGATGCCCATGTCGTGCGTTCCCGCTTCCGTCACTCCCAGGTGCAGCGGATAGTCGCACTGCCCGCGCAGAAGCGTATAGGCCTCCACGGTGAGCGGAACATCGGACGCCTTGACGGAGATGACGATGTCCCGAACGCCGTGCCGCTCCAGCACGGCGACGTTCTGAAGCGCGCTCTCGACGAGCGCGCGCGCACTTCTGCCGTACCGCGCGAGGTGTTCTTTCTCGATGCTCCCCGTGTTCGAGCCGACGCGCACGGGAACGCCGTGCGCCTTCACACAGTCGGCAACGCGGCCGATCTCCGCCTCTTTTCCGATGTTCCCGGGATTGATGCGCAGTTTGTCGGCGCCGTTCTCCACCGCCAGTACGGCCAACTTCGCCGAAAAATGCACGTCCGCCACAATCGGAACCCGCACCCGCGCGGTGATTTCCCGCAACGCCCGCGCGTCCGCCTCATCGGCGATCGCAACGCGCACAATGTCACAGCCCGCATTTTGCAGGGAAAGAATTTGAGCGACGCTTGCCTCCACGTCGCTCGTCTTTTTGGTTGTCATGCTCTGCACGGCGATCTTCCCGCCGCCCAGAACAACGTCTCCGACCGATACCTTACGGATCATTTGTCCTTGGTTTCCTCGTTCTTTTTTTCAATCATCTTCTGCAATTCCGCCATAAAGGAGGAAATGTCCTTGAACGACCGATACACCGACGCATACCGCACATAGGCGACTTCGTCCAGCTTCTGCAGTTCCTCCATGACCATCTCGCCGATCTTTTTGGAGGAGATCTCCTGCTCCATGGAATTGTAAATGCGCTTGGAGATGTCCTCGGCAACTTCATCGATCTTCTCGATGGGAACAGGCCGCTTTTCGCATGCCTTGATGATGCCGCGCTTGATCTTGCCCACATCAAATGCCTGACGCGTCCCGTCGTTCTTCACAACCAGAATGGGCGCGACTTCAATGGTCTCGTACGTCGTGAAACGGCGCCCGCACCCCATACATTCCCGACGGCGGCGTATGGTGCGCTCATCGTCCGCCGAGCGCGAATCGATGACCTTGCTCTCCGTGCAGTTGCAATACAGACAGCGCATAGCTCTTCTCCCTTTTTTATGGCATATATAGTATTGTCTTTGTTTGATTATACCATATTTATTCCCCTTTGTAAAGGGTTTGCGCGAAATTCCTCCTGCACACTCCGCCGCCCGCATTTGTCCCGTGCGCCAAAATCAAACGTCCCCGCAAAGACACATTTTTTCATATGTCCCTCTTTCTTCATACCTGCCTCGCATAGAAGCCGTCTCCCGCCCCGTTCCGTCGTCTTTCTCCCGCACGCCAAAACCGTCTCCTGCGCGGACAAAGCTCACGGCGCAACAACAAACGCATGAAAATCAGGCGGGTTGCCGTAAAAAAAGCCGCGCATTTCTGCGCGGCCTTTTGATTCATGCGAACGACGCATGACGATTGCCGAAGAATTACCGACTCAGATTCTTGCGACGCCCGTCTTTCTCGCGGCTGCCTTGACGGCCTCTGCGACGGCATCCTTGACATGAGGATTGAAGGCATCGGGGATGATGTAATCGGGCGTGATTTCGTTCTCGGGGATGACCGAAGCGATCGCCTCTGCCGCTGCGATCTTCATCTCGTCGTTGATGTCCTTTGCGCGGACGTCAAGCGCACCGCGGAAGATGCCGGGGAACGCAAGGACGTTGTTGATCTGGTTGGGGAAGTCGCTGCGGCCCGTACCCATGATGCGGACGCCGGCCTTCTTGGCCTCGTCGGGCATGATCTCGGGAACGGGGTTGGCCATAGCGAAGATGATGGGATCGGGAGCCATCGTCTTGACCATTTCCGCCGTAAGGCTGCCGGGAGCGGAGACACCGATGAACACATCCGCGCCCTTGATGACCTCTGCAAGGCTGCCCTTCTTCTTCTCGAGGTTGGAGATCCTTGCCATCTCTTCCTTGATGGGGTTGAGCCCGTCGCGGCCCTCATAGATGGCGCCCTTTCTGTCGCAGAGGATGACCTTTTTCAGGCCTCTGCTCATGAAGAGCTTGGTAATGGCGATGCCTGCCGCGCCCGAACCGTTGACGACGACGGAGAGATTCTCCATCTTCTTTCCGACGAGCTTGAGCGCATTGATCATGGCGGCGAGCGTCACGACAGCCGTGCCGTGCTGGTCGTCGTGGAAGATCGGGATATCGCAGACCTCTTTGAGGCGCTTCTCGATTTCAAAGCAGCGGGGAGCGGAGATGTCCTCCAGGTTGACGCCGCCGAAGCTGCCTGCCAGCAGACGGACGGTGTTGACGATCTCGTCGACGTCCTTGCTGCGGATGCAGAGCGGGAAGGCGTCCACATCGGCAAACGTCTTGAAGAGCGCGCACTTGCCCTCCATGACGGGCATGCCCGCTTCGGGGCCGATGTCGCCCAGGCCGAGAACGGCGGTGCCGTCCGTGACGACCGCGACGAGATTTGCGCGGCGGGTATAGGTATAGGACAGATCCACGTCCTTGTTGATGGCAAGGCAGGGTTCTGCGACGCCGGGCGTATAGGCGACGGCGAGTTCCTCACGATTGGTGATGGGAGCACGGGTCACGACCTCGATCTTGCCCGCCCATTCCTTGTGCTTTTCAAGCGCATACTGTTTCTTATCCATATCGATACCTCTTTAAGAGTATTTGATTTCAGATGTTCAGGGAATCCAGGAACGCACGCAGCTGCTTTGCGGAGTTGCGGAGCTTCTCGGCTTCCTCGTCCGTGAAGTCGTACACGAGGTTGCCCGTCACGCCGTCCTCTCCGACGAAGGAGGGAACGCTGATGGCCACGTTGTCAATGCCGCAGTAGTCATGCAGCACGCTGGAGACGCTGAAGATGCTGTGCTTGTTCTTGACGACCGTTCCCGCAAGTTCTGCGGCGATCGCCGCGATCGCGTAGTTGGTCACGCCCTTGCGCTTGATGACCTGCGCACCCGAAGAGACGGTGTCCTTCATGACCTCGTCCTTGTCGAGCACGATGCCGCGCTTTGCGCAGAAGGAATCCAGACGCATTCCGGAGACATGCACCGAGCTCCAGACCGCGAACTGGCTCTCGCCGTGCTCGCCGGCGGTGAAGCCGTGGATGTTGCGGATATCGGCGTCCAGACGCGTCGAAAGGAAGTAACGGAACCGAGCGCTGTCCAGAACGGTACCCGTACCGAACACTCTGCCTGCGGGCAGACCGCTCTCCTTCTGAATGAGATAGGTGATGACGTCCACAGGGTTGGAGACGACCATGATGGCACCGCCGTTGTAGTGCTTCATGATATTCTGCGTGACGTCACGCGCAATGGAGATGTTCTTTGCGGCAAGGTCAAGCCGCGTCTCGCCGGGCTTTCTGCCGACGCCTGCGGTGATGATGATGAGGTCACTGTCCACGATGTCGGCATAGCTGCCCGCGTGGATGTTCATCGAGCCCATGGTGATGATGCCATGGCTGATATCCATAGCCTCGCCTTCTGCCTTTTCGGTGTTGACGTCGATGATGACGATTTCCGAAACAAGACGCTGCGTGGCGATCGAGAACGCGACGGAAGAGCCGACTGCGCCCGCGCCGATGATACTGATTTTCGTAGGTTTTCTTTCCATGTCTATTTAGCCTCATATTTTATAGAATTTGCAAATCTGAAAATGATTCCCCTATTCCGCCCACGATACATTATAGCACCCGATGTCCCTTCTGTCAAGGGCGAAATGCACAAAAATCGCGCTCCTTTTACAAAAAACATGCCGCGCCCGCAGGCCCTTTGCCGCCATGCCCGCAGACCCTTTAATCTTGTGCCGCAAGCGCTTTTCCCCAGCGGTCGCAAGCGCTTATCGCCATACGTCCGCATGGCCTATTTGTCCCGCGTTCGCATATATTTCCGCACACCGCAAGTCTTTTGCTCCGCGTCCGCAAGTTTTTTCGACGGGCGGGCGCGGCGGTCTGTTCCGAGCGAGAGCCGCTTCAAAGGCTTTGTGCGGTCTGTCCCCTTCCGCCCCGCATTTTTCAAAGACGGGGGAATTGACAAGCGCGGAGGATGGGCGTATAATACAGTGGAACAGAAAAGGAGGATCGTATGAGCAGTTTCAAAGATTTGCGTATTGTAGACAACTTCTATCAGACGTCGGCCTTTTTCCCGATGCCGACCGTGCTTGTGGGAACGCTCGACAAAGACGGCAGGACCAATCTCGGGTCTTATTCGCTCTGTTTCCCCTACTACATCGCGGGAAAAGACCGCTATGCAATGCTGCTGGAGTGCCGCAACTCTTCCAACACGGCACAGCACATTCTGGAAGGGAGCAAGGTGTCGCTCAACTTCATTCCGGACGACAAAAAATACTTCCGCGAGGCCGTTCGGCTGGGCTTCCCCGGCGATACCACGCAGGAAAAGATGAAGGGCTGTCTCTTTACGCTGGAAAAGGGACAGGCGGACGGCGTTCGTCCCCTCGTCGTCAAAGAGGCGTTTCAGGTCTTTGAATGCACCTGGAACAGCGCGCTCGAGGACGCCTACCTCGACAAGCCGGGACAGCTCGAAGGCTATGAACCGCCCTACCGCTCCTTCAACGGCATCACGAGCAAATTCGGCGCGCACTTTATCCTCAATATCGACAAGATCCTCATGAAGGAAAAGTACTGGAATACCATCGTCAACGGCGTTACCGCGGCGGGATTCCCCTCCGTCCCCGTGGACTACGGCTACCGCGACAGCACCAACTTCTGGTGCTCGCGCTTCAAGAAGCCCTTCGCCGAAAAAATCCAGGCCAAGGAGGGCGATGTCAATTCGGTCATCTATGCCGCAGACCGCATCGACCCCGACGTCAAATTCACCAAGGAGGCTTGCGCAAAGCTCACCAAGATCCCGCGCGTGTTCCTCAAAGCCGCCCTGACACAGATGGTCTAGATCGCCAAAGAGGAGGGTATCACCCTCATCGACGAAGCCGCCCTCACCGTCATCAACGACAAGCGCCGCAAAGAAAAGAAGTGATCGCACTACCCCCATGCGTTTGACGCCATAGCGCGCGGCCGACACCGCGGCGAATTTGTTGCAAGCGGAGCAAACGGCCGACACCGCGGCGAATTTGTCGCAAGCAGGGATGCGTCGGACGGCGCGGCAAACGGATGGGAAGCACCGTTGATCGGTTCAGACAATTCCGGCCGATTTCGGAAACAAGATCTATACGAGAGAACGGGCGGGCGCCGCTCGGCGCCCCCCCCCACCCAAAAAACCGGGCGGCGGGGCCGGGCGGTTGATTCCCCACCGCCCCGCCCGGTATTGATTGTTTTGTAAAGGCCGGGGCGCCCCCG
>ERZ1090864.99-NODE-99-length-44934-cov-13.106464_pt1 | contig 44934 bp, 50 predicted proteins | sample MGYA00478479_ERZ1090864 | MGnify/ENA primary metagenome ERZ1090864 (study PRJEB33644, sample SAMEA5815743) | chicken gut metagenome | biome: Chicken; feature: Gastrointestinal Tract; material: Caecum | place: Ireland | collected 2019-01-01 | study: A study of the...
TACACGCCACCATTGAGGAAAACCCGAAGAAAAACACACCGGTGCTGGTGTGGGAGATCTCCGGGGAGGATGAGAAGCGGCTCGACCGCTACGAAGGCTGCCCGTCCTACTACTACAAAAGGGAACTCCCGGTGGAGGTGTTTCCCATCGGTGGTGGGGAGCCGGTACCGCTTACCGCGATGGTCTATGTCATGGCGGATGGGCATGAATTGAGGGAGCCATCACCGGGATACTACAAGGTACTGGCAGACGGTTACCGGGATTTTCATTTCCCGATGCACATCTTAGAGCAGGCACTTGCCGACAGCACCGGCCGTGAGGAAGCCATCCGGAGGCTCGGAACATGCAGCCTGACGATCCCCGCGAGAAAGGAGAAGAACCATGCGATTTCCCACTAAGGAAGAACTGAAAAACTTAAGGGAGAGGTTCCCAAAGGGCTGCCGGATCGTTTTGGACTGTATGGATGACGTCCAGGCGCCAAAGCCAGGAACCCAGGGCGTTTGCCAGGGAGTGGACGATGCCGGAAATGTCCTGGCTTCCTGGGATACGGGAGGGTCACTCAGCGTCGCTTTTGGGGCCGACACATGCCACCGTGTGGCTTCTGATGAAGAGATCAGGAAAAGCCTCGGCTGGTTTGGGAAAAGCCGACACAGGGGCGCGCACTGCCCCAGGTGCGGGGTGTGTGAGGAACCAGCAAACCGTCTCCTCGCTTTAAGCCGCAGGGCAGACATCACAGTCTGTGAAAGCTGCGGCACGGCAGAGGCTCTGGAGTACGCCGGCCTCATGGAACGTAAGGGACTATCGGATTGGTGGATTGTGAAGAAGGGATGGGTGGAATGAAAAACGGTCACAGGAGGATGAGGGCATACGGGGAAGCGGAGCATGGCGGGCACTTTATCCTGGACCATTATTCCTGGTCACGGAATAACAGCAATGCGGTCACGATCCGCCGCTGGAAGCGGGGCCTGAAGAAAAAGGCGCGGGCAAAGAACCGCGCCGCCATGTACCGCGCAATGCGGGATCCAGGCTAAAATGGGAGCCCGGAAAAATCCAGGCCCGCCTCCATTTTCCTGTATCTTATCGTAAGATTGCAAGGATAGCAAGCGGTATGTGTAAAATAACTCACACAAAGATATGGACAGGAAACTGGTTATATTGACACACACGAAAGAAACAAAGAGTAGGAACTACGAGGAACAGCCCCTTTGGGGCTTCCCCTTGTGTGGGAGGGCTTCTTTAAAAGAAGTCCCTCATGCTCATCCCTACCTCGGCAAGCTGCTCTTCCATGCTGCGGTAGTGGCAACCTTCCTCCATCCAGCCGTCCTCTTCCTCATCCCCGTCCTCAAGGGGGAAGGGGTCGCAGCTCCATCCGTTTTCCTGGTAGGCTTCCAGCCTGATGTCCTCGATGTCGTAGCGGTCAAGGTCGTATTCTTCGGAAAGCTGTGCGATGCGGGTTTCGATGATCTCTTCGATTTCGGTAAAATTCTTTTTCATGGTGGTTTCCTCCGTGTGTGTTTTCTTTGTTTTGTTGTGTGTATATTCGCTCTAAAACACACATTTATCAAGTCATATCGGAGCCATAAATGTACCAAAGATAAGCCGCAGATCAGGGCTGATAATCGTGTACATTATGGCTCTTAATTCACTTGCTATTATCCGCACCTGACGGTAATATGCACATACCGAAAGGGGAAAGCCCCAAAGGAAAAACCGAAACGGAGGACACGAACATGACGAAGAATGAAGATCGAACCAATAAGCTTTTTGAGGAACTGGTACCGGCGAGCGGCAAGGCGGAGAACCTTGCAGGAGAATTGGTAAGGGCGATGGGCCGCATCGCATACCGCTTCTACAACGACGGTGACCAGGTGGGCATCGGCTACGGTAAGGAGACCTGCAACCCCGCAGCCCGCTTCCTGATCCACAAAGGGAACAAAGAGGTCAGCGACCTGGCGGCAGCGATCTGGGGGCTCCATAGCGAGGAAGCCTACGAGAAGCTCCTCGACCTTCTCGCCGGAGCGGTTGCCGACTACGTGGAAGGGCATCCGGAGCTTCGCGCCCTCCCCACCATCGACATGTGGGACCTGAGAGACAAATACGAGGATGTGGATGACTGGGAGGATGAAGAAGATGAGTGGGAAGAGGACTGGGAGGAGGATGGAGAGGACTGGTAAACACAGAGGGGCTTCCGATGGAGGCCCTGTTCCCATCCCCTTAAACGGCTATAAGATACACAATTCCTGGTGCGTATGTTTGTGTACATTATGGCTTCAATACGACTTGCTATTATCCGCACCTGACGGTAATATACAGCTACAAAAAAACGAAGGGAGAAAACACTATGAGAACAAATTTTTACCTGAACGGAAAGAAGATCACACGGAAGGCAGTCAAGGAGCTGGTCGGTGAGGAGAGGCTGAAAGAGATGCTTGCCGAGGCGAAGGAGACCTTCCTGGAAGACCCGCTTACGCAGAACGACTTCTTCATCGGAAACGGGATGCTGACCATCGAGTTCGCGTAAGGCAGGCTGGCAGAGGCAAGGGGCTGGGATGACCCGGCCTTTTGCTTGTGTCTGTCTTTGCTTTTGCCCCTGTGGGGAGACTGTAAAGTACACAATATTGTGGGCAAAAGATTGTGTACATTATGGCTTGGATTGACTTGCTATTATCCGCACCTGACGGTAATATACACACAACAAAAAACGAAGGGAGCGCAAGCACATGAAAAAGGAGCAGGCATTCGGATACGGCAAGGCAAAATACCAGAGGGAAGAGGATTTCCCCTACGAGCTGGATTACAACGGCTGCCACTGGTACCGCACCACATACAGCTACACCTTCCGGGCAACGGGGAGGGTAAATTACCTTTACGACACCTACGACCGGGAAGAAGACCTCCGGCTTTACGTTGACGCGGCCGGTAACATCTGGGACGAGAAAGAAAGCGGCATCCTTTAAAGATGAGGCGGCGAGGGAGCGATCCCCCAGCCGCTTTTCTTCTGCCTGGACGCTGTAAATCCACCAGATTTCGCGGCAAAAGATTGTGTACATTATGGCTCGGAATTAACTTGCTATATCTCGGCACTGACGGTAATATACACACAACCAAAGGGGAAAACCCCAGCGGAACCAAGCACAAGGAGGGCAAAAGCCATGACGAATACAGAAGCCTACAAAGCAAGGATCGAGGCGGCAGGGAGCCGGGACGCGCTGCAGGCCATCGAGACCGAGGTCAGGAAGGACCGGGGCCTCACCTTCGGAGAGAAGGAGGCGATCCTCAGAGCCTGCGAGGGCAGGGATTACATCCTCCGCAACAGAGCCGAGGCGTGGGCGGTCATGAACATCCTTTTCTTCCGGGTAAAGGCCGAGATGGACGCCTACCGCGATTTAAGCGGAGCGCCCCAGAGCTGGACACCGGATGAGATCGCGGAGCAGCGGACACGCTTCATCAGCCTCTGGCAGGTCATCGAGGAGGCGGAGCTTGCGGGCGAGTACGAAGCCTGGCAGTATGCCGGCTGCCCCACAGCGTAACAGCATAATCACACAGTAACCCACAGGGCTTCTTCGGAGGCCCTTTTTTGATGCAGATTTTTCGGAAAGGGGGAGAGGTCAATGGAACAGAAACGGCCAAGGGGATATCCAAAATTGAAAGACTACAAGCCGACATCGTTCATGCTGCCGACATCGCATTATGACAAGGCCAAAGCGGAACGGGCTGTGCTATTTATTGAGAACCTGCGCCACACGAAGGGCAAGTGGGCCGGAAAACGGTTCTGGCTGCTCCCCTGGCAGGAGCAGATCATCCGGGATATCTTTGGCATTGTGGATGAACGCGGAAAACGGCAGTTTCGCACGGCTTTTGTCGAGATAGGCAAGAAGAACGGGAAGAGCGAGCTTGCTGCTGCGGTGGCGCTGTATCTTCTGTACGCGGATGGGGAGCCATCCGCAGAGGTCTACGGTGCTGCGGCTGATCGGCAGCAGGCATCCATCGTTTTCGATGTGGCTAACCAGATGGTGCAGATGACTCACGCGCTTATGAAACGTTCCAAGATCATGGGAGCGACCAAGCGGATTGTGAACCATGACAATAACGGTTTCTACCAGGTACTGTCCGCAGAGGTGACGACCAAGCACGGACTGAATGTATCCGGGCTTGTGCTCGATGAGGTCCATGCCCAGCCAAACCGCAAGCTCTACGATGTTCTGACCAAGGGCTCTGGTGATGCCAGAGAGCAGCCGCTGTATTTCCTGATCACCACGGCGGGCACGGACAGGGAGTCGATCTGCTATGAGCTGCACACAAAGGCCAAGGATATCCTGGAAGGGAAGCGGGTGGATCCCACGTTTTATCCTGTGGTGTATGGCCTTGCCGATGAGGATGACTGGCACGATGAGGAGAACTGGTATAAGGCGAACCCCTCCCTGGGGCAGACGATCCAGATTGAGCGAGTCCGGGATATGTACCGGGAGACCATGGACAACCCCGCCGAGGAGAACGTCTTTAAGCAGCTGAGACTTAACATGTGGGTGTCAAGCCTGACCCGGTTCATTCCGGAACAGGTTTACGACCTGGGCAACCTTCCAATCGATATGGATTCCCTTCTTGGCCGGGACTGCTACGCCGGCCTTGACCTTTCCAGCACCGGTGACATCACAGCCTTTGTGCTGATGTTCCCGCCGAGGACAGAGGATGAGAAATATATCATGCTCCCGTTCTTCTGGGTGCCGGAGGATACGATTCCGCTGAGGGTGCGGAGGGCATCCGTCCCCTACGATGTGTGGAAACAGCAGGGATATCTGATGGCGACGGAGGGAAATGTGATCCACTACGGATTTATCGAACAGTTCATCGGGGAGCTGGGGACAAAGTACCACATCCTTGAGATCGCGTTCGACCGATGGGGAGCCGTGCAGATGACCCAGAATCTGGAGGGGATGGGATTTACCGTAGTCCCCTTCGGCCAAGGATATAAAGACATGTCCCCACCGACCAAGGAGTTTGAAAAGCTCCTGAAGGAAGGCCGGATCATCCACGGTGGTCATCCGGTTATGCGCTGGATGGCAGGGAATGTGGTGGTCGATACTGATCCGGCAGGGAACATCAAGCCAACGAAGGCGAAGAGCACAGAGAAGATTGATGGCATCGTGGCCGCGATTATGGCCCTTGACCGCTGTATCCGCAACGAAGGCGGTCATGGCAGCATCTACGATGACCCGGACAGGGGGCTGCTTGTGTTCTGATCCTGTTATATGTATGGGTGAAAATAGAAGGGGAACAAATCCATGCCTACTCGGCTATGATTTACTGTGTTCAGCGTTTTTTCTTTCGCTGCGAATATCCGACATTGCATCAGAGAAAGGCCGAGTGTTTTCCGTCTTAATGTCATGGATTCCTTCTTGCAGAAGGTCATGTAGCTCACGGCGGGACTTTGTGATCCATTCAGCTATATCTTCTTCGGATGTGAAGCCGGCTTTTTCTGCCTCGCCTTTCATTTGCTCCTGAAACTTTTGCAGGGTATAGATGGCGGAGTTGACGATTCTGACACAGCCGTTATCGACAAGAAAAGTAACCCGGTCACCCGGAGCAACACCGAGAGCCTCTCGAATCTTCTTGGGGATGGTAACCTGCCCTTTGGACATGACCTTAGCATCGCTTACGAGTATGTTTATTTCTGGCATTTATCATAACTCCTTTCTTAAGTAGGGAAGTAAGAAATCCCTACTTTTAAGTATGCAAGAGTGGAGCAGGACTATCAAGTAAAAATTCTATGAATTTTTGAAGGAGGAAGAACCTATGGGATTATTTAACTGGCTGGGCTTTGGACGGCCCAGGGATGGACCTGAGATGGATGGCAGGGCAAGCCTTCCGGAGGTGACAGACAGAGTCCGTGACTCCGGACAGACCTATTTCTTCGGAACCGCGAGTTCCGGGGAGCGTGTGGATGAGAAATATCTATGATGACCCAGACAGAGGGCTGTTAGTATTTTAATGCAATAGAAAAAAGCCCGACGCATCAGGCTCTTTTCGGGTGTTGTCCGAAGACGACCACCGCAATTCATGACTATACTATACCATATCAGATCAAAATATGCAACAGATTTACGATCTGCTCAAAAAATTTTGTAAGGCAATGAGATGCGGGCGTTGATGTGTCCCTAATATTTGATTACAAATATTTGGAGAAATCTGGGAACGTAAGTCATCTGTGCAGACAATAAAGGAAGAGATAAATTGCTTACATGATGTTTTAGTTTCCCCCATTTTCCTCAACACATATGTAATCAAGACAATATACGCATCAATGTACTTAAAATTAAGATTGGCAATCCCTGTTTCGCTTTGTAAAAGTGAAACCAAGCGCTGATTAATTCGGCTTGTTTGGAATCTGGTATCAAAAATAGTATTATTATGCGCTATGGCATTCCTCAGATCTTTGACAGTATAGATAATGTATTCTGTTAATTTTCCATCTGAATCAAGGTTGCTTGGCAAATGCAAAATTCGAGATGTTCTTAGTTTTACATTTGAGTTTGCGCACGAAAAAAAGGTGCCAAACTCTCCAAGAGTCAGAGATTCGAAAATTGCCCATAAAGGTATGGCACGATCAGAGTCAAAAAAGTGGTTAACTGTCTGCTTTTTGTTTGAATAGTCTCTTAAAAGGGCAGTGTTAATTTTGCCTTTTAAGTTCATGCGCTTTTCATACTGTTTATGATAGCTGTCACTTCCTCTGGGGAAGGATCGGTAATTTGTAATTGATTTGTTAAAAATCACATCGAGATTTTCTGACCTGCTATCCATAAGTACAGATTCTATCACATAGCTTTTAAGAGCATTCTCTATGAACATTACTTTGGGATAGAAAAGAGTTTTTAGCTGCATATCAAAGTTGTTTAGTGCGATGACCTCATCCAAACTTGAAAAAGGGATTCGGGAGTTGGGGTTTCTGATAAATCTGTAACCCTTATAGCCATGGTAGTAGCCAATATTACGAAGTGATTGTGCCTGATTGCTTTTTACTGATATAGAGTGATGATTTCTTAAATATTTCATTAACTGGTTTATTGTCAGCATAGGATTCCTCCGTAAGGTCTAATCTAATGCAAGTATATCACAGGAAACAAGAATAAAAAAGAAAGGAATTCGATAATAATGGGATTATTTAACTGGCTGGGCTTTGGAAGGCCCAGGGATGAGCCTGAGATGGATGGCGGGGCGAGCCTTCCGGAGGTGACCGACAGAGTCCGCGACTCCGGCCAGACCTTTTTCTTCGGGACTGCGAGTTCCGGGGAGCGTGTGGATGAGAAATCTGCGATGCAGATCTCCACGGTGTATGCCTGTGTGAGGCTCCTGGCGGAGACGGTGGCAGGGCTGCCGCTGCACCTTTACCGGTATACGGACAAGGGCAATGGTAAAGAGAAAGCCCTGGAGCATCCGCTCTACAGGCTTCTCTACCGGCAGCCGAACCCGGAGATGACAAGTTTTACCTTCCGGGAGACGATGATGACACATCTATTACTGTGGGGGAATGCCTACGCGCAGATCATCCGGGATGGGAAGAACACCGTCCTGGGACTGTATCCGCTGCTCCCCGAGAATGTGGAGGTGGACAGGGATGAGCAAGACAATCTGTTCTATATCTACCACGCCTACACTGATGAGGTACCGGGGAAGAAAGACCAGGATATCTACTTCCGTTCCGATGAGATTTTCCACATCTCTGGCCTTGGGTTTAACGGCCTAATCGGATTCTCTCCCATCGCCATGATGAAGAACGCACTTGGTACGACCCTTGCGGTGGAGCGGTACGGTGCTTCCTTCTTTAAAAACGGTGCGCAGCCAAGCGGGGTATTGGAGCATCCAGGTGTGTTGAAGGATCCGGATAAGATCCGTAACAACTGGTCGGCGGTTTACGGCGGCGCGAATAACGCTCACAAGGTGGCGGTTTTGGAGGAGGGCATGACCTATAAGCCAATCTCTCTTCCGCCGGAGGATAGCCAGTTCTTATCCACCCGTCAATTTGGCGTGGAGGAGATCTGCCGGATCTTCCGTGTGCCTCCCCATATGGTGCAGGATCTGGAACACGCCACCTTCTCCAACATCGAGCACCAGTCAATTGACTTTGTGGTACACACACTAACACCCTGGCTTGTGCGGTTTGAGCAGGCGGTAAGCAAAGACCTGCTCCTGGAGGAAGAACAAGATGAATACTTTGTCAAGTTCAACGTGGATGGGCTGCTCCGTGGTGATTATCAGAGCCGTATGAATGGATACGCCACCGGTATCAGCAATGGATTCTTAAGTCCGAATGACATCCACCGTCTTGAAAATATGGACCTGATTCCGGCTGAAGATGGTGGGGATGATTACTACCTGAACGGCGGCTATGTGAAGCTGAAGGATGCGGGTAAATTTGCGGACGCCAAGCAGACCGCTGTGGAGCAGAATCAGCCGAAGGAGGAAGAGCCGAAAGAACCGGAAGAAAACGAAGAGGAAACACAGGAACAGGAACCTGACAGCGAGAACCGGCAGAGAAAGCGTATAAGATAATCATCCGGGCTGCACAATATGCATGGCTATGCTGGTTGACAAAACGTGTTGCCATGCTTATAATAAAATCAAAGGTGGGAAATCCCACTTACGAAATGGAGGTGCGGCGGAATGGATGCAATCAAAGATTATGATGTCCGGCTGGATGCCAAGGGAAGAGTTACGCTCAGGGGAGCCACATACAAGAATTACAATGTAAAGCTGTATGAGAATGGCTGCTTTATTTTGGAACCACGTGAGCTTGTTATTCCTGAAGTTATATCTGCCAGGTCTTTGGCGGAGATGGATAAGGCTGTGGAGAACTTCAAAACAGGAAACGTATCGGCATCTATTGACCTTTCAGATTTCGATTGAGAGGCAGAAGATGGTGTATGCGATAAGGATGGGGGTTCCGGAGATGGAAGCCCTGTGGAATGAACTTCAAACAAAATGGCGCTCAGGAACAATCAGGAAAGATGAGGAGAAGCTTTATAAAAAATGGGGAAGCGCATTGAAAAAACTTTCAGAAAATCCTATGTATCCCGGGCTTAAGTCCCATGAGATCGATGTTTTATCAAAAAGATATGGTATGAAAGTCTGGCAGTCCTATCTTGAAAATAAAAATAGCGATGCCATGCGGATGTTTTGGGTGTATGGTCCTGGCCAGAGGGAAATCACAGTCATAGGACTGGAGCCACACCCGGAGGATAAGAAAAAAGGAGCGTATGACCGGATAAAATTATCCGAGCTGAAGTAACTAAATCATGTGTTTAATAGGCCGATTTGCTGCTGTATTTGTGGCATCCGGCCTATTTTTATTTCCAGAGATAACCGGCAGAGTGAGAGTATGCCAAGAAGAGAAAGGAGAAGAACCCGATGAAGAAATTCTGGAACTGGATCCGGGATGAAGGCGGCAGCAGGACGCTCCGTCTGGAAGGACCCATCGATGAGGAATCCTTCTGGGGTGACGAGGTAACGCCGAAGGCTTTCCGGGAGGAACTGGAGTCAGACTCAGGGGATATTACCGTGTGGGTCAATTCCCCTGGAGGGAATGTGTTCGCGGCTGCGGAGATCTACACGATGCTGCGTGATTACAAGGGCGCGGTCACCGTCAAGATCGATGCGATTGCCGCATCCGCCGCCTCTGTGGTGGCGATGGCCGGCAACAAAGTCCTCATGTCCCCGGTTGCCATGCTGATGATCCACGATCCCAGCACCATTGCCATGGGCAATGCCAAAGACATGGAGAGAGCCATCGCGACGCTCAACGAGGTCAAGGAGAGCATCATCAACGCCTATGCCTTTAAGACCGGCCTTACCCACAACCGGATCGCCAAGCTCATGGAGAATGAGACCTGGATGAACGCGAAGAAGGCGGTGGAGCTGGGCTTCGCGGATGAGATCCTTTTTGAAGCCGTAGAGCCGGAGGAAGAGGAGGAAAAGGAGCCGGAGGGGGACGAGCCTGATCCGGATGACCCCGATGAGGATGACCCGGACAAAGAAAAGGGTATCCACCTGACCGCGCAGATCTATTCCTCCCGCCAGATGGGGCTTACCATTTTGAACCGCCTTGGTGTGAAGGAGGACGGCCAGACCGCGCCGGCCATACAGCCCACAGCAAAGCCTGTGGAGCCTCCTGTGGGAACCCCGGCAGAGCCTGTAAAGCCGCTCACGGCTCCCGTCCTCGACCTGGACGGAAAAACGGAGGACGGCAGCGTCCCCTACAATATCCTGATGAAACAGCTGGAGTGCATGAAATGACATGTACCCGGCTTTTTTCATACCCAAAAATCATGATTTTATGGAGGTAAATGACTATGAGTAAGATTCTTGAACTGAGAAGCAAGAGAAAAGCCCTCTGGGAGCAGACGAAGGCATTCCTGGAGAAGAACCGCGGCGAGAACGGTTTGGTGGCTGCCGACGCAGTGGAGCAGTACAACCGTATGGCGAAGGAGGTGACGGATCTCGGCGATGAGATCGAGCGGCTGGAGCAGCAGGAGCAGCTGGACGCCCAGATGTCCGCTCCCACTTCTGTTCCGGTACACGGCACGCCGAAATTCGGTGCTCCGAAGGATAAGGAGACGCGTCCTACCGCTACGGATGAGTACCGTAACGCCTTCTGGGACATGATCCGCGCCCGCGGCAACTACGGCGAGATCCACAACGCCCTGTCCATCGGCCAGGATTCCGAGGGCGGTTACACCGTGCCGGATGAGTTCGAGCGCCGCCTGGTGCAGGTCCTGGAGGAGAACAACATCTTCCGTGGCCTTGCCACTGTGATCCGCACCAGCTCCGGTACCCGTAAGATTCCCATCGCGCAGGATGACGGTGAGGCAACGTGGATCGATGAGGGTGAGGAGATCCCGGAGAGCGACACCAGCTTTTCCCAGACCATGCTGTCCGCGTACAAGCTTGGCACGATGATCAAGATCTCCAACGAGCTCCTGCACGATTCCGCTTTTGACCTTGCCACCTATATCGCGCAGCGTTTCGGTGTGCGCATGGGCAACGCCGAGGAGAAGGCGTTCATCACCGGCGATGGCGTGGGCAAGCCCACCGGTATCCTGGACGACGCCGGCGCGCAGGTAGGCGTGACCGCAGGGGCTGTGGACGCCGTGACCTTCGATGAGATCTTTAAGCTCTACTACAGCCTGAAGGCTCCCTACCGCGGCAAGGCGCAGTTCCTCTGCAACGAGGCCCTGGTGCTGCAGCTGATGACCATCAAGGACAACAACGGCAACTATATCTGGAAGCCGGGCCTTGACATCGCGAAGCCGGATACTCTCTTAAACCGCCCCATCAAGACTTCCGCTTTCATGCCCGCTCCGGCGGCCGGCAACAAGGCGCTGGTCTTTGGTGACTACAGCTACTACTGGATCGCGGACCGTACCAACCGTACCTTCCGCAGACTCAACGAGCTGTATGCCCGCACTGACCAGGTTGGTTTCCTGACCACCCAGCGTGTGGATGGCAAGCTGATCCTGCCGGAGGCTGTAAAGTGCCTGCAGATGAAGGCCGGTGCCTGATAATATCCGCAGCTGAGAAAGGAGGTGCCGGCCATGGCACTGATCACGCTTTTGGATGCTAAAACCTACCTCCGGGTAGATTCCAGTGACGAGGATGCCCTGATCGGCATCCTCTTATCTTCTGCCGAGCAGCTTTGTGTGGATGTGGCAAGGCTGTCTGCCGGGCAGTGGAAGGTGATCGATTCGATTGCCTTTGACAGTGAAGGAAACGTATTGCCTGTCGAAAACGAGTTGTATACGGAGGAAGAATTGGAGTGTGTCCGCAATGTGATGCGCGTGGCGATCCTGTATGCCCTGGGGTATCTTTTTGAGCACAGGGAGGAAGCGGACCACCATGCCCTGACATTGACGCTTAGAAGCCTGCTCTTCTCGATCCGGGAAGGGGTGGTGTAAGATGCAGATCGCTCTTTTAAATGTCAGGATCACATTTCAGAAAAACCAGGTTGTGTCAGACGAGATTGGAAACCGGAGGAATGTATGGGAGGATTATTACACCTGTTATGCCACTGTCAGCGGTGAGGGTGGGAATGAAAAAGCCCTGGCCGGGCTTACTGTGGTTGATGCTGACACCGCTTTTACGGTCCGCTGCTGCAGGCAGACGATGGAAGTGACCCCGGATGGTTTCCGCGTCCTGTTTAATGGGGAGATCTTCAACATCATTTCGGTCGACCATATGAATTACAGGAATCGGATGCTGAAATTTCGGTGCGAGAAAGTGAGGCGTTGAGTATGGGAAGAAGTGTGGGGATCGATGAGATGGCAGACGCCATTATGGAGACTTTGGAAGACTATGCGGAATTGGCCGCAGCGGATGTGAAACAGGCGGTCAGGGATGCTGGTGACACCGTGCGGGATGGGATCAGCGCCCATGCCCCGAGGGATACCGGGGCTTACGCAAAAAGCTGGGCAGTGAGGAAAACGAAGGAGACATCTTCCAGCCTGATCCTGACCGTCCATTCACGGAACCGGTATCAGATCGCGCATCTTTTGGAGCATGGGCACGCGAAACGTGGTGGCGGACGGGTACCCGCGTACCCGCACATTGCGCCCGCGGAGCAAAAGGGCGTGGAGCAACTGGAAGATGAGATCAGAAAAGCGTTGGAGGGATGAGATGGAGAGACTGGTTTCAATCATAAAAGGGATGGATATTCCCTATGCTTATGACCATTTCGCGGAAGGGGAAGCGCCGGATCCTCCATTCCTGTGCTATCTGCTTCCGGGAAGCCGTAACTTTTCTGCCGATGGCCGGGTATTCCATAAGGTCAGCCAGGTGCATCTGGAGCTTTATACCGACCAAAAAGACCCGGATGCGGAACGGGCTATGGAGGATGTCTTGGACGCGTCTGGTATTTTTTATGACAAGACAGAAACCTGGATTGACAGTGAAAAGCTTTATGAGGTTCTGTACTCTTTCGATATGGAGGGAATGTAATGGCGACGAAGAAGAATAAAGTAAAATTCAATATCTGCAACGTGCATTACGCGTTGATCACAGTGAGCGAGGAAGGGGAAGTGGCCTTTGGAACACCGGTGGCCATGCCGGGCGCGGTTTCCCTTTCGCTGGAGCCCAACGGCGAGCCGTCCAACTTCTACGCGGATGGGTATGCTTACTACACGATTTCCAACAACATGGGCTATGAAGGTGACCTGGAGCTGGCGATGGTGCCGGAGAGCTTTCGTACCGATGTGTTGAAGGAATCTCTGGATACCAATCAGGTATTGGTGGAGAATGCCAATGTGGAGACGGCCAACTTTGCCCTGCTCTTTGAGTTTGACGGGGATGTGAGAAAGATCCGTCATGTGCTGTATAACTGCTCGGCGGCAAGGCCTAATATCGAGTCTTCCACCAATGAGGAAGAGATCGAGGTACAGACAGAAACGCTGGCTCTTAAGGCCGCGCCTCTGGCAAATGGTTATGTAAAGGCAAGAACCGGGGATTCCACAACGGATGAAGTGTACAACGGTTGGTACGGGGCTGTGTATATGCCGGCTGCGGCCAGCACTTCAACAGATGAGACTGGAGGTGGCACAGCATGAGTATGAAGAGAAATATCGTAATCGATGGGCAGGAGGTCGCTTTTCGGGCCTCCGCTGCCATCCCGCGCATCTACCGGATGCGGTTCCATCGGGATATCTTTAAGGACTTAAAGGATCTGGAAAAAGGCATTGATAAAAACGATCCGGAGAATTCCAGCCTGGATCTGTTCTCTCTGGAGATGTTTGAGAATATCGCCTATGTGATGGCAAAGCATGCGGACCCATCCATCCCGGATACACCGGAGGACTGGCTGGATAGCTTTAACACTTTTTCCATCTATCAGGTGCTGCCTCAGATCATAGAGCTGTGGGGACTCAACACCAAGACGGAGGTGCAGGCTAAAAAAAACTTCGCACAACTGACCGGGAAATGACGACTCCCCTCTTCCTTCTGCGTTGTGTGCAGCTGGGACTGTCTATCGGGGAGCTTGACCTCTTAACCATCGGTCTGGTCAATGACATGTATGTGGAGAGCCGCAACGATGAGCATAAATATGCTGTAGTGGCGACGCAGAAGGATTTCGATTTATTTTAACCGGGATATCCACACCTTTTGCAGAAAAAAGCCCATAGACAAAGGGAAAATCAGAAAAGGTGCTGATAATGAAAAGGTGCTGATTTTCAAAGTTGCCTGGAGAAATCCGGGCTTTTTCTATTTCAGGAGGTGAGTGACACATGGCAAGCCGGATCAAGGGAATCACGGTGGAGATCGGCGGCGATACCAGTGGTCTGGAGAAGGCGCTGTCCGATGTGAACAATTCCATAAAGAAGACCCAGAGCCAGCTGCGGGATGTGAATAACCTCCTGAAGCTGGACCCGTCCAACACGGTGCTTCTGGCCCAGAAGCAGGAACTGCTGCAGTCTGCCATCGGGGATACCGAAAGGAAGCTGCAGGCTTTAGAGCAGGCGCAGGAAGAAGTAACAAAAGCCTTTGAACGGGGAGATCTGGGAAAAGACCAGTATATGGCCTTCCAGCGTGAGGTGGAGGAAACCAGGGGGACATTGAACCGCTACAAGGCGGATCTGTCCGGCCTGCAGTCCGAGCAGGAACGGCTCTCCACCAACACCGAGAGGCTTGGCAAGCTGTTTGCTGCTACGGAATCCAGCGTGGATGATTATGCGGACGTGTTGGGAAGCAAGCTGGTGAATGCTATCAAGAGCGGCACGGCTTCTTCGGATCAGTTAAAGACTGCCATTGAGAAGATTGGAAAATCTGCTACCGGAGGAAAAGCAGATATCAGGCAGCTGACGGATGCTTTGGATACGGTGGATGACGGGCAGGCCATCCGGAACCTCATTGAGGATCTGAACGATGTAGGGGACGCTGCCCAGGATGCCGCTGGCGACATCGGGGAGATTGCGGAAGCCACAAGGGGAGCCGCTCTTATGGAAGCGGCTGACCAGTTATCTGCTGTTGGGGATAAGATACAGGATATTGGAGACAAGGCAGTATCTGCCTATGCGGAAACGGAAAATGCGGTCACCAAGGTAAATGCTTACTTCGGGGAAACCGGGGCGGCGGCTGAGGCCAGCGCGGAGATTGTGAAGGACGTTTACGGTGCCGGTGTGGGCGACAGCATGGAGTCCGTGGCGGATGCCGTCATCATGGTAAAGAAGAACCTTGGGGAGCTTTCCGACACTGACCTGACCAACCTGACGCAGCAGGCGCTGACACTGGATGAACTGTACGGTATCGACATGAATGAGACCCTGCGTGGTGTCAATGCCCTGATGGCGCAGTACGGCATGACAGCCCAGGAGGCAATGGACTATATCGTCAAGGGCACACAGAATGGTCTGGATAAGACCAATGAGCTGGGTGACAATCTGTCTGAGTATTCCGGCAAATTTGCCCAGGCAGGTTATTCCGCGTCCGAGTATTTCCAGCTCCTTCAGAACGGCCTGCAGGGCGGCGCTTACAACCTGGATAAGGTCAATGACGCCATCAATGAGGTGACTACCAGACTGGCGGACGGCACCATCGGGGATTCCATTGACCTGTATTCCCAGAAGACCCAGGGGCTGTTCCTGGCATGGCAGAATGGGGAGGCCACCCAGAAGCAGGTCATTGATTCCATTGTGGCGGATATCGCAAACTGTACCAGTGAGCAGCAGGCATTAAACATGGCGGCAGAAGCTTTTGGAACCATGGCCGAGGATGGGAACCTGAAGTTCATCACTTCCCTGACATCGGTGGGTGAAACCTATGACAGCGTGGCAGGGTCTGCGCAGAACCTGTTTGACCAGACCGGCACTCCCATGCAGGAGATGGAAGCCAATACAAGGAAGCTTCAGCAGGCTCTGGTCCCTCTGGGAGAAAAAATCGTAGAGCTGGCCAACGTGGTACTGCCGCCTCTGGTGGCGATCATCACTGCGGTGAGCGAGGTCTTCGGCATGCTTCCGGAGCCGGTGCAGAACTTTGTGGTGATCCTCGGTGCATTGCTGGTGGCCTTTACAGCCTTGGTGCCGATCATTGCGGCTCTTGCAGTGTCCTTCGGTGCATTAAATATTTCCCTGCTTCCCATCATCGGCATCATTGCGGCGGTGGCTGCGGCGATTGCGGTGATCATCATTGTGGTGAAAAACTGGGGTGCGATTACTGAGTGGTTCGGGCAGCTGTGGGAAACCGTATCCGCAAAGCTGATGGAGCTTTGGGACAAGGTGGTGGTCTTCTTTACGGAGACAATCCCGGCGGCAGCTCAGAAATTTGTAGATTTCTTCTCAACCATCCCAGAGTGGTGGAACAGCCTGTGGTCGCAGGTAGCTTCCTTCTTTACGGATACCTGGAACACGATTCTAGGGAACCCGATTGTGCAGCTGGTGGTGGATACGGTTACATCCCTGTGGGAGAATGGGAAAAATACCCTGCAGGGGATCTGGTCAGGGATCTGTGAGATTGCTTCCGGTGCCTGGGAACTGCTGAAAAATGTGATCCTTGCGCCGGTTCTGTTGCTGATTGATCTGGTGACAGGGAATTTCGCGCAGCTGGCTTCTGACGCGGCAAAAATCTGGACTAATATCCAAAATGCCGCCTCAAAAATCTGGAGCGGTATCCGGCAGGTAGTGACATCTGCCGCCTCCGGGCTGAGGCAGGGGGTACAGACGGCATTGTCGGCATTGTCGCAATTCGTCTCCCAAATCTGGTCGGCCCTGAAGCAGACCGCCGTGTCTCTTTGGCAGGGAATCAAAAGTTCCGTGGTGAGTATTGCCACATCACTGAAAGAAGCGGCGGTTTCCGCCTTTCGGATGATGGTTTCCGGAATTGGATCAGCCCTTTCCGGCGTGTATTCGGTGGTTTCCGGCGGCTTTTCGTCCGCTATCAGTTTTATCACGGGACTGCCCGGACAGGCATTTCAGTGGGGGAAGGACTTTATTCAGGGGCTGATTAACGGGATTTCCAGTATGATCCAGGGTGTGATCAATACGGTTTCCAATCTGGCGGCCCGCATCCGTTCCTTCCTCCACTTTTCCGCGCCGGATGAAGGCCCTCTGGCGGATTATGAAACCTGGATGCCGGACTTTATGAAGGGGCTGGCGTCTGGTATCGAGAGGAACCGGAAGCTGGTGGAGAACGCGGTGAGGGATGTGGCTTCGGATATGGTTGTCACTCCGAAGGTGAACGCGTCCGGGTATGGATTTACAGACGGTATGGTGGCAGGCGGCAGTATGGCGGATATGATCTCCGGCATTTCTTCCGCGGTATCGGAAGCACTGATAGGCTTTTCCGGTCAGCAGGGCAACATTGTGATACCGGTGTATGTCGGCGGGACGCTTCTGGATGAGTTGGTAGTGACAGCCCAGGCAAGGCAGAACCTGCGGTCAGGAGGGAGGTAAGTCATGGCATTTATTCAGTATCTGATGTTTGACGGCACACCGCTCCCACTGCCGGACTCTTATGAGGTACAGATGGCGGATGTGGAAGCGGATTCCGGCGGGGAAACGGAAGCGGGGACGATGCAGCGGGATGTGGTGCGCCTTGGCGTGGTAAGCATACCGGTAACCTTCTCTGTGTCCGCGAAGTGGCTGCAGGTTTTGACAGAGTTTAAACAGAAGGAAAAGATTTCTGTGGGCTACTTCGACACAGAGACATTGGCGATAAAGACGGCGGAGATGTATATCGAGGGATATAAGGCTTCCCTTGTGAAGGATACGTCCCGGAAGGGGCTGTGGACCGTGAGTTTTACGCTGAGGGAGTTTTAAGAAGGGGGGGTGCCCGATGTACCCAGTAAGTGAAGCGTTCCTGCAGGCGGTGCAGGGGAACGCCCGCAAAGTTTACTGGACGGGGAAGATCACGACCGTGGCCGGTGTGGAGTATCCCTTCACGCAGGAGGATATCGTAAAAGGAAGCGGCCATATCACAGCCCAATGCTGCGGCAATTCGGAGATTGAGCTTGGCGCGGTGTATGCAGCGGAAATGGGGATCAGCCTGTTTCTGGATATCGACCGGTACACACTGGAGGACGCAAAGGTGGAGCTGGCCTATCATCTGCGGCTGGCAGACGGCAGCTACGAGGCAGTCCCGATGGGAACCTTTGAAGTGAGTGAAGCCAACCGGACTGCCCATGTGCTGGAGCTGAAGGCTTATGACTACATGCTCCGGTTTGACCGGGATTTCAACGGCTTTGAGACCATCGGAACGGCTTATGGAATGATGGCGCTGTGCAGTACGGCCTGCGGGGTGGAACTTGCCCAGGGCCAGGCAGAGATTGAGGCGCTTCCTAATGGGTCAAAGATGCTCTCCATTTATCCGGAGAATGATATTGAAACCTACCGGGATGTGCTGTATTTCACAGCGCAGGTGCTGGGCGGCTTCTTTTGCATCAATCGGGAAGGGAGGCTGGAATTTCGCCAGTATGGGAACATGCCGGTGATGGAGATTATGCAGAAGCACCGGTTCTCCAGCAGCTTTTCGGATTTTGTCACCAGATACACAGCGGTCAGTTCTACCAACCTGCGGACGCAGACGGCTGAGTATTATGCCCTGGAAGAAGACAACGGGCTGACCATGAACCTGGGGATAAACCCGCTCCTGCAATTCGGTCTGGAGGAGACCAGAGCGGAGCTTTGCCGGAACATCCTCACAGCTTTGTCTGTGGTAAATTATGTTCCCTTTGATTCGGATACCATCGGCAATCCAGCCCTGGATCTGGGAGATGTGCTGACCTTCTCCGGCGGGCAGGCGGATAGTAAGCAGATCACCTGCGTGACGTCTTTTACATTGAAGATTGGTGGGAGGCAAAGCCTGAAATGCGTGGGGAAGAATCCGAGGCTGTCCCAGGCGAAGTCCAAGAATGACAAGAACATCTCCGGTCTTTTAAATCAGATCGAGGCGGGGAAGATCGGGATCCATACCTTTACCAATGCCTCCGCCTATACCATTGGGGATACCGATGTGCGGATCATCAGCATTGAGTTTGCTTCCAAAGAAGAAAACCACGCGCAGTTCTTCGGGCAGGTGGTGGTGGACGCGGCTGCAGAGCCTATAGAAATGACGGCAAACGCCACGGGGACGATTGTCGTACCATTCCCCTCATCTACTGGCGGAAGCGGCACAGCTTCGGATGATGGGGTGACGGATGCCGACACGGGAGAAACAATCGGAACCGAGGATGCTTCCCTGCCGACAGATACCGCGGACATTTCTGTAGATGTGAGCCTGCCGGTCACCTGGATGGAGGATGGGAAGGCGGTCTGCTATGTGACCTTTGAACTGAACGACACGGAGATCCTTCTGCATCATCCGGTGGAGACCTGGCACAGCGGGAAGCATATCCTGTCCTTGTATTACCCGATTGAGAATGTTGTGGCGAACATCACGAATATCTTCAACGTATACCTGCGGATGGAAAATGGCTCCGGCACGGTAGGCATCGGGGATTGCATTGCTTCTATCAGCGGGCAGGCCATGGCAGCTGCAGCGGCATGGGACGGGAAGATCACTATTGAGGAAAGCACAGGCTTCTTTGCGATTGGCGGCGGCCTGCAGGTGAAAGGTTATACGGATGAAATGTCAATGGAGACTATGGAACTGGTGCAGAGAAGTTATTCGGATAGGCTGACGGCAAGACCGGCAATCGGGGCGTTTTGCCATCCGGTAACACTGTCCGGATCCGGCAAAGAATAATGGGAGGAATGAGGATGGTTTTGAAAGGTGTCATGACGATTGAGCTGACGGATGCGGCTACGGGAGCCGTGGAGACCGTCACAGAAGAAAATATGATCACGGAATCCGTGAACAATATCCTGGGCCTGAATCCAATGGGAATCTTTTATGCCGCCACCGGGCAGTATGATTCTGCGGTTTTATGGAATGGGAACCTGCTGCCGATCTGCCCCAACATGATCGGCGGCATCCTGCTGTTCTCCAAAGCGTTGACGGAGGACGCGGCAAACATTTACGCGATGTCAGATAACCTGCCGGTGGCATATGCGTCGAACGATGTCAATTCTACGTCCAACCTGGCAAGGGGCAGCCTGAACCTGACGGAGAGCATGGCGCTGGAGGATGGGTATAAGTTTGTCTGGGAGTTTACACCAAGCCAGGGGAACGGTACTATCGCGGCGGTGGCCCTGACCAGCGCCCTGGGCGGACAAAACGGATACGGCAGCCTGGTGGCGGATGCCAGCACGTTCCTGCAGCTGAAAGCGGCGGATATCGGGAGCCTTTCGGATGCCAGCAAAATGGTGCTTTTTGAGGCGGCAGAGATGGATTTTGAGAATGACCTGCTTTATTCCATCACCTATGAGAATGCCAGTGTTCGTATCCGGAAGCTGCGGCTCCCCATTTTTTCGATTGGGCTGAATGAGAAGCTGGATGACTCCACCTATACGGTGCTGGAGGATCAGGCGTTGCAAACGGCCACCTTTGAGTTTTTGGGGGATTATACGAAGTACGGGGAATTCATGGACGGGCAGGACGGCTATTGGTATGGATTTTCCAATGAGGGCAATTCTTCCGGTGATGCCTCGATGCTGTGGGTGAAGATATCAAAGACCGATTATTCTTTCACAGAAGGCCAGTGGACGCTGTCCAACGCCTGTCTGATGGATGTGGGAAACCGGGAGCTTGGCTCCTTCCCGGAACGGTATGTGAAATGCTGTGTCCGGAATGGGTATCTGTATGTGCCGGCCTATAACAAGAAAGGGATCTACAAGATCAATCTGGCCAACTCCACGGACGTGTCCCTGATCGAGTTCGGGTTTACTTCCAAGTGGAAGCCCCTCTGTGAGGCCGGCACCTGCGAGCTGTATCTGACACTGATCGGGGACCTGATCGTAGGCGGGGATTTCCAGATCACGTCAGACGATACAGTAATCCATACACAGGGAAGCGCAAGGCTCAACAATGCGGCCACTCCGTTATTCCAGTATAAGAATTTCCTGATCGGCTGGGGCGGCAGCTACGGCAAAGAATACCGGACAGCCTATCTCCTGACACCATTTTTGGCCTCTGTCAATAACCTCTCGTCAGCGGTAATAAAAACCGTGGATAAGACCATGAAGATTACCTACACGCTGACGGAGGCGTGAGCGGGGATCAGCGGGAAGATTTCTTGGATGGGGAGCTGTATCCGGGATTGGACTCGGCTACATGGGAAAGTCTCCGGGAGTCTTCCAGAAGGTCTTTCTGGAGCCTTCGTATGGCGGTGGATTTGGCTGCGAGTTCCTTTTCCAGCCCGGCTCTGCGGCGGTCTGCCAGTTCTTCTGCCGTCATGGGGCGGATATGCAGGGAGCCTTCCCCGTATTCCACTACCATGGTGCTGCCGATGGAAAAGCCCAGTTCTTCCAGCCATTTCCCTTCCATCTGGATCTTCGGTACCTGTGTGTAGGAGCCGCTTACGATGCGGCTGGTGTATGCAACCTTGATATTTTTCTGTTTCATGCGCTTACCTCCTGCTGTTTGTTTGAATCGGTTTCGGGGTACTTTTCTGCCTGCTGAGCCAGTAGGCATCGTGGCGCTTTATCTGACGGATACATCCGGGAAGCGAAGGGCTGTGGCCGTGCCTATGGTAAGGGCTTCCTTTGTGGTGGGTATGGTAGATGAGGCAGCTTTTAAAATGAGGGTATTCCTGGAAAAGAATGTGCCAACAGTGGCCGGTGTTTCTGGACTGGAGCGTCACGGTAAAGCTGCCTGAAGCAAGGATGGTGAAATAGGTAATGTCGATGGCTTTCAGTTGCTTAGGCGTAATCATGTTTTCCTCCTTTCCGCCCGCGGCTTTTTGTGATTGTATTTATCACTCTATCCGGCTGGAATAGCAACTGAAATCTGTACCATAAACCGCACAAACCTTAAGCGGTATGTTTGTGCAATAAAGTCTGTATACGGGGATATGCGCCCCTGGAGCGGGGGGATACGCGGCATGTGCATCGTGTAAAGAGAATAAAATACCACAGCATACGCTGTGTTGAGATAGATACCAACCATGGGCGGACTGGGGAACCAGCCGTCCTGTTTTATTGCCCGGATATGGGTGGAAAGGAGCATGTTATGCAGAATGTGATCGACAAAATTGAACTTGCGTTTGCGGCTTTTGGAGGGTTCCTTGGCTGGTTCTGGGGAGGGTTTGACGGGTTCCTCTACGCGCTGATCGTCTTTGTGGTGCTGGATTATTTTACCGGTCTTCTGGCCGCGGGAGTGCGCAGGGAGCTTTCCTCGGAGATCGGGTTTAAAGGCATCGCTAAGAAAGCCTGTATCTTCATCCTTGTGGGGCTTGCCAACATCGTGGACACCCAGGTGATCGGGAATGGGTCCGCCATCCGCACTGCGGTGATTTTCTTCTATTTGTCGAATGAGGGCCTGAGCATCCTGGAGAACAGCGCGATCATTGGATTGCCTGTGCCGGAAAAGCTGAAGGATATGCTGCTGCAGCTGACAGAGGAGGAACACCACAACAGGGAGTCTGGCGAGAACAAGGCAGATGACAATCGGAATAGTACCAACAGCAACTGACCAACGGGGCAGGACTTCCTCCTGCCCTCCCAAGTGAAGGAGGTAAGGGACTATGAGTGTTAAAGATTATCCCACAAGGCTGGCTGCCGGGTATTACCGTGTACGAAAGTCCTGGGAGGACGCGGAAAGCCAGTTGGGGCAGTTCCGGCTTTTGTCCAGTGCCATAGCGAAGGCAGATGCCAATCCGGGCTATTTTGTTTTCTCCAATGAAGGGGAAGTGATCCATCCGGAATTGGAAATTGGGATTGAGGATATTCCGGGGGAAATCCAGGCAGAGGAGGGAGCGGCTGAAACTATAGATAGCCCTGTGGATGCGGGTGGGGATATTAACACCGGTGATTCTGCTGCCGACGATCCCATCCCGGAGGCTGTGGAATATGACTGTGACGGCAATGACCAGCCGATTGCCTATGCCAGGCTCAGCACGCTGATGAACATCCGCAGCGGCAACAGCATGGACGCGGAGCCGGTCACTACCTACAAGAAGGACACCCTTGTGGAGATCCTGCAGTTCTGTGAGGGCAACTGGCTCCGTATCCGCTGCCCGGAAAGCGAGACTGGTTTTGCCTATGTGAGCGGGCAGGAGCAGTACCTCTATGGCATCGGCAAGAAGGTGTACACCGTCGCGGCGAAGGACAACCTGTGGAAGATCGCGGAGGAGCAGATCGGCTCCGGTACCCGGTACACAGAAATCCGGGAGCTGAACGGCCTGACCTGCAATGTGATCCGGGTTGGGATGAAGCTGGTGATGCCGTAGCAATCGCACCCACACAAGAAAATAGTACGCAGCGGGGAGATACATCAGTGTCTCCCTGTTTTAATACCAGAAATGTCTTAAAAAGGAGAAATGTGTTTATGAAATTAGTAGAATCGATCCTGACAAAGAACCCTTGTTACACAGCCGGCCGGAAGATCACAGTCAAAGGGCTGATGCTCCATTCAGTGGGCTGTCCGCAGCCGAGGGCGTCTGTGTTCATCAACAGCTGGAACAGTGCCTCTTACGGCAATGCCTGTGTCCACGGCTTCATCGATGCCAATGACGGCACGGTCTACCAGACCCTTCCGTGGAACCACAGAGGCTGGCACTGTGCTTCCGGCTCCAAGGGCAGCGGCAATAACACCCATATCGGCGTGGAGATGTGCGAACCCGCCTGTATCAAGTATACCAGCGGCAGCAGCTTTACCTGTTCGGATAAGGCCACAGCGAGAGCCTGCGCGGAGAGGACGTACAAAGCGGCGGTGGAGCTGTTTGCTTACCTCTGTAAGATGTACGGACTGAATCCTCTGGCGGATGGTGTGGTCATCAGCCACAGGGAGGGGCACGCCAGAGGCATTGCATCCAACCACGGCGATCCGGAGCATCTGTGGAACGGCCTTGGCATGGGGTACACCATGGATACTTTCCGTAAAGCAGTCCAGGCCGAGATGGACGGCAGCGGCTCCGGTAACACTGGCGCCACCTCCGGCCTGCAGACAAAGGATCTGGCATTCCTCTCGGAAGCCGATGTGATTAAGAAGATCGGTGCGCTCTTTACCGCTGACCAGAAGAAAACCGGTATCCTCGCTTCCATTTCTCTGGCGCAGTTTATTCTGGAGTCCGGTTATGGCAAGAGCGAGCTTGCCCAGAACGCCAACAATGTCTTTGGAATGAAGAAGTCCCTTTCCGGGAACACCTGGAGCGGCTCCACCTGGGACGGAAAGTCCATCTACACCAAGAAGACCCAGGAGCAGAACGCAGACGGCAGCTATGAGACCATCACAGCCGACTTCCGTAAATATGCCTGTGTGGAGGATTCCATTGCCGATCACAGCGCCTATCTGCTGGGAGCCATGAATGGCAGTAAGAAACGCTACCCTGGCATCGCTGGCATGACAGATTACAAGGCTGTGGCGAAGCTGATCAAGGACGGCGGGTATGCTACGAGCCTCACCTATGTGGAGAAGCTTTGCAATATCATCGAGCGTTGGAACCTGACGCAGTATGACGCTACAAACGCGCCGGAGGAGACACAGGTATGGTATCGTGTGCGTAAGTCCTGGGCAGATGCCGCTTCCCAGAAGGGAGCCTTCCATGTGCTTTCTAACGCAAAAGCCTGCGCGGATGAGAACCCCGGCTACTCCGTATTTGACGAGGCCGGCAAGGTGATTTACCAGGGAAAGAACACGGCCTTCCAGCCGTATCTGGTGCGCATCTCCATCACGGACCTGAATATCCGCAAAGGCCCTGGCACGGACAAGCAGAAGACCGGAAAGTTCACAGGTCCGGGCGTATTCACCATTGTCGATGAGGCGAATGGCGCTGGTGCTTCCAGGTGGGGACTTCTGAAGGCATATTCTAAAAATCACGATGGCTGGGTGAGCTTGGACTACTGCCAGAGGGTATGAGCCTTTGTATTCTTCAGCTATTCCATAGTATTTATAAACGACAAACCTGAATTTCAGTGCTCCTGCCATTATGGTAGGAGCCGCTTTACATAGGCATAAATTCCACAAATCCAGCCTTTGCTTGAGTCTGTGAATGAATAAAAATTCACGTTTCAAAAATGACAAATGTGCATGTATTAAATATGAAATAAGCACGAATGGAAGTTTAAACTTGACTATCGTGCTTATTTTATATATGATATAAGCACGAAAGGACGGCGACGCTATGAATGAGCTTATACAAAACTGCAGTTACCTGACCCCGCAAATGGCAAAAGAGTCAGGCGTTACCAAATTTAAATTTTACGACTATCTTCATAAAAACGGATTTGAGAAGGTAGCGCGCGGTATCTACGCGTCTGGCGATGAATGGGTGGATGAACTTTATGTGATTCATCAAAGATGTCCGAAAGCGGTGTTTTCCCACGATGAGGCGTTTTATTTTCATGGTTTGATCGATCGGGAGCCTCTTGTCCATACGTTTACCGTGTATAGCGGATATAACGCCCACCGCCTTAAGGAAGATGGCAACTGTAAGGTATACACAGTCAAAAAAGAACTGCTGGATGTCGGGAAGACCATGGTTACAAATAACTGTGGAAATGAGATCCCGATGTATGATCTGGAAAGAACCGTCTGTGACTTAGTCCGCAGCAGAAGCAGTGTGGAAGTACAGGACTTTAATACTGCTTTGAAAACTTATCTTTCCAGGAAAGATAAGGATTTGAACCGGCTCATGGAATACGCAAAGCTGTTCCGGGTCTATAACGTGATACGAAAATATATGGAGGTGTTGTTGTAACATGTTTTTTACACCAGAGCAGGTAAAGGGACGGATCAAAAACATCGCAAAAGTAAATCAGGCAGACGCAAGGGTGCTGATGCGTATCTATATGATGGAACGTTTTCTGGAACGTGTACATACGCCGCTGACATCACATTTGAGGATATCATAAAAGGAACCATCTCCCTCTACCACATGGTTTAGCAGACAGGTGGTACTCTGTTGGGAGTAGTCTGAAAAAAATATCGGCTGACCAAAACTACATAAACGCTTTTAAGGGCTTCTTCGGAAGTCCTTTTTTCGTATGACAGGAACCGGCAGTCTGTGGTGAAAGTCCAACATAGGCATAAATTACACAAATACGGGCGCAGCTATAGTCGATATATTCTCCACATAAATGCGCCTGAGTTGGCCGGATCCACTTGCTATGTGCGCCATAGTACGGGAACATGTTCCCAAATGAAGAGGCCCTTACGGGCAGGAAGGAGGAAAAACATCTATGGATGAGAAGAAAAATATCGGTACGGTGATCTGTACTGCGCAGAAAGAGAATTCATCCGGCCAAAGTACCGGGGATGGAAAAGGACTCAAACGGGCGGCGGCCTACTGCCGGGTTTCCACGAACCGGGACATGCAGGATGGCTCGTTTGAGATGCAGTGCGCGCATTACAAAAAGAGGATCGAGGATGACCCGACGCTTACCCTGGCGGGCATTTACGGCGACCACGGGAAATCCGGACGTTCCGTGAAGGGGCGCAAAGAGCTGAACCGTTTGCTCAAAGACTGTGAGGATGGGAAGGTGGACATCATCTACACCAAGTCCATCTCCCGGTTCGCGAGGAACCTGGTGGAATGTATCGACCTGATCCGTAAGCTGAAAGGTCTTGGCGTGACTATCGTTTTTGAAAAGGAAGGGCTGGATACCGGGAACCAGGCAAATGAACTTCTGCTTGGGATCCTTGCCACCATCGCGCAGGAGGAAAGCGTGAGCATCAGCCAGAACATGAAATGGGCAAGGCGGAAGCGTTACGAGATGGGTCAGCCCATGGAGAGGGCAAGCTACGGATTCCGTTCTTTTGGGAAGGAGCACCGTTGGGATATCCATGAGCCGGAGGCAAAGCGTGTGCGCCTCGCGTTCTATATGGCTGGCATGTGCCATAACTACAAGGAAATCCGGACGGCGCTGAACCGGTTGGAGGAAGCGGAAGGGACGGGGAAGGTATGGAACGGGACGCCGTTGCGGAACCTCCTCACCAACCTTGCCTGTATCGGGGACTACCTGAGTAATAAGGAATGTATTTACGCGGATGAGGATGGTGTCATCCATCGGGGGAAGAACCGGGGATACGCGGACCAGTTTTACATTGAAGCCCACCATCCGGCAATCGTCAGCCGGGACTTGTTCGAGCATGTGGGCCAGCTGATTGAGCGGACCATCCTCTATTCCTTCCGCAGCAACTTTACCGAGGATGAGGTCGCGTTCATGCAGGAATGCATGGAGGTAACGCATCGGGAGTTTGCGGACGCTCCTGACCTGCCCTGGCTGAAAGAATGGTCCGGGGAAGCGTCCGGGAATGTGTCTGTTGAAGAGGCTGGGGACAGAGCTAAGGACGCAGACATGGCAGCCAGTAAAGTGGCCGGATGATGGGAGGTATGAGGGAAATGGCAGACATGGCAGGAACACTGAAAATGAGGAAGATCCTGCGGGAGCGGCGGGAAGAAGAGGCCATTGCCAAAAAGCCGAAGCTCCGCGTGGCCGCTTACTGCAGGGTGTCCACACCATCTGAGGAACAGGCGACCAGTGTGCGGGAACAGAAGATCGTGTATGAGACAGAGATCCGGAATAACCCGGAATGGGAATTTGCTGGTGTATTCGCCGACGAAGGGTTCTCCGGCACAAAGGTATCTAATAGGAGACAGTTCCAGGATCTCTTAAAAGCCTGCGAGGAGGGGAAGATTGACCTGGTGCTCGCGAAAAGCATCTCCCGCTTTTCAAGGAACACAATGGAATGCATCGAGTACATCCGAAAACTGACGGAGTGGGGCGTGCGCGTAAGGTTTGACAAGGAAGGCATAGACACGGGGGAAGAATACTCGGAGATGCTGCTCACGGTCCTTGCGGCTTTCGCGCAGGAGGAGAGCCGTTCCCTTTCAGAAAATGTGAAATGGGGGAAACGGAAACGGGCGCTGCAGGGGAATACGCTCCTGCTCCCGGTATACGGATACTGTAAGAACGTGGAAGGGGACAATTACGAGATCGTACCTGGGGAGGCGGAGGCAGTGCGGCGCATCTTCGAATGGTATGAGCATGGGGTAAGCGTCCCGGAGATCACAAGGAGGCTGACAGCGGCTGGTTACCGGAAACCAAGCCTGAAGCTGTCGAAGAAGGACGCTTGGGATGAATCCCGGATCCATTACATGATCAGGAATGAAAAATATGTGGGTGACCTTATCGTACAGAAATTCGTGACAGAAGACCACATCACCCACCGGATCCGGCTAAATGAGGGAGCGGCTCCCTCTAAATACATCAGGGACCACCACGAGCCAATCGTAAGCCGGAAACAGTTTGAACGGTGCAATACGATCTTTAAGCTCAAGACCAGGACAGCACCGGAGGTCGGCCAGTACCCGTTCGCGGACTACATCCGCTGCCCTTACTGCGGGCACAGGCTCTGGAGGAGAAGGGTTGGGATACAGCAGGCGAACAGCCATTTCTGCTGTGAGGGAGAAGGGGCATGCAGGGAATTCGTGATCCAGGCCATCCCGCTTGAGGAAGCGATCCTTTCAGCCTACCGTGATGTGGACCTGGAAACGGTAAAAAAGGTGGCTGGCTATAAACAAAGGCGCAGGGCCGCGGAGGCGGTGAAGCTCTTAAAAATAAAGGAAGAATACCCTGTGATGGAAGGGATCCATTACTGGTGGCTGGATGAGCTGGTGGCTTCCATTACCCTGGGGAGGCACACTTACACGGCCACGCAGCTTGACGGGATGCCGGCTGATCTGATGGATAAAGCCGATGACCGCACGGTCACCATCCATTGGCGGTGCGGGCTTGAGACAACACTTCCATCCGGGGTAATCCGGGATTCCCATGACCCCAGGCACAAGGCGCAGCTTTGGGACGCATTTATCCTCCGCTATCCGGAGCGGACGCCCGCGCTTGCGGAGGAAGTCAGGAAGAAACGTGGGATAAAGGATTGATAAAACGAGACAAAACACAAGTACGCCGGGAGTGCGGGGGCAGGATTTCCCTGCCGGAACGCTCCCGGTTTTCTTTGTGTAGTATGGGTGATATCAGGGCCGAATCAGCGCGTTTTTTCTACCGGAAGAAAGGCCGGCATTGCTTGCTATTTTCCGGATAGTACGGGAACATGTCTCATGGGAGGGATAACGGACATAGCGCTTGGAGCCCCTCGGAAGAGGGACGGGTGGTATGGCCCGCGGATCCTGACAATCCAGATCTGAAAAGCATTCGAAAGGAGGCGTATGAATGGCAATGAAAGAGCCATCGAAAGCAGCTTACAAAGCACCTCATAAGACAGTCTACGACAAAGAGCCGGGAAATATGGAAAAGATCGTGCTGGAGCCAAGGCGGATGGCGGCAAAAAAACGGCCGGAAACCTACCGCGTTGCCGCTTACTGCCGTGTGTCCACAGATACCGATGAGCAGCTGGGCAGCTTCGAAGCGCAGGTCAGGGCATATACCGCGCTGATCGAGGCAAAACCCGGGTGGGAACTGGCGGGCATCTACGCGGACGAGGGCATTTCCGGCACCCAGGCGGCAGGGAGGCCACAGTTCCTACGCATGATCCAGGACTGTGAGGAGGGGAAGATCGACCTGATCATCACGAAATCCATCTCCCGCTTCGCGAGGAACACGATGGAATGCCTTACCTATGTGCGGCACTTACAGAACATTGGTGTCCATCTTTTCTTTGAGAGCAACAACATTGACACCAGGGTGGCATTTTCAGAGATGCTGCTCACCATCCTCGCCGCGTTCGCGCAGGAGGAATCCCGGTCCATCTCGGAGAACACCAAGTGGGGCATCCGCAAACGCTTTGAAAACGGGATCGCCCGCTGGTGCAACATTTACGGCTACAAAAAGGACGGGGAAAGCGATTACATCGTAGTCCCTGAGCAGGCGGTGGTGGTCCAGAAGATTTTCCAGATGTACGAGCTTGGAAGCAGCATTACGGATATCTGGAAATACCTGAACCAGAACCGCGTCCCCAGCCCGGACGGGAAGGACGGATGGGCAAGGTCCATCGTCCAGAAGATGCTCCGGAATGAGAAGTATGTGGGGGACCTTATGCTGCAGAAGTTCCTTACGTCTGACCATATCAGCCACAGGGCGGTGCGCAATCCCTGTACGGAAGTCCCAGCCTACTACATTGAAAACCACCATACCCCGATCATCGACCGCAAGACTTATGAGCGTGTCCAGGTGATCCGGAAGATGCGGGGGATGGGGACGGCGCTTGGAAGGAAGAAGAGCAAATGCATCCAGTATCCCTTTGGGCAGATGTTATCCTGCCCTTACTGCGGGCAGCCGCTCCACCAGAGGCAGATCCCAAACCGGGGGAACAGCACCCACGCCCAGGGATGGTGCTGCGAGGTGGGCTTAAAAGCCTGCCGGGGGTTTATCATCCGCAGCGTGTTTGTGGAGGAGGCGGTGCTGAGGGCCTACGAGATGGTTGACATGGGTGCGGTCATCCAAAAGAAAAAGATGGGGAAGTCAGCAAAGACAAGGGCGGCGGCTGAGATGTTTTGCCGGGTGAAGGAACAGCATCCGAAACTGGAAAGCGTGGAATACCACTGGGTGGACGACCTGATTGCGAAGATTATGATCGGGGCCCACAGCTATTCCCCGACACAGATCCGCAGGATGCAGGCGGCAGGGGAGCCTTTCGTGGACGACCGGACACTGACGGTATTCTGGAAAGCGGGGCTTAAGACCACGGTCCCCACCGGTATTGTCCTGGACAAAGACGACCCGCAGCGTCTGGCGGAGCGGTACAGGAATTACCTGGAGAACCATAAGGAGTACTGGGAACAGGCAAAGCGGCAGGTGGAGGCGCTCTACGGGCCTGTGGATGAACGGGCTATGGCAAACACCATAGAGGCAAACCCGGATTTTGACCCGGCCGGGATGGAGGCTGCCTATCCGGATATGGAGGTGAAGTGAGGAAGCCTGGGGCGGCCTGACTGGAACCATCGGGGCGGATCCCCACATTCAGGCCAGGCCGCATACTTGGAAGGAGGGACATTATGCCGAAAGTGACAAAGATACCAAGGAAGCGTGACCAGAGGAGACGGCGCGTGGCGGCTTACTGCCGAGTGTCTACCATGCTGGAAAACCAGGAAGAAAGCTACGAGGCGCAGGTCAGCTACTACAGCGCCTTTATCGAGGCAAATGAGGAATGGGAGTTTGCCGGCATATACAGCGATGAGAAAAGCGGCGTAAAAGCGGAGAACCGTCCGGGCTTCCAGCAGATGATCAAGGACGCCCTGGCGGGGCAGGTGGATTATATCCTGGTAAAATCCGTCTCCCGTTTTTCCAGGAATGTGGTAGACTGCCAGAAGTACGCCAATCTCCTGCAGACAAATGGTGTCTATGTACGGTTCGAGAAAGAAGGGATCGACACGTCAGAGCCGTCCAGCTCCATGATGTTCTCCTTCCTCTCTGTCATTGCCCAGAACGAGTCCAAATCCATCTCCGACAACGTGAAGTGGGGATACCGGGAACGGTATAAGAGAGGGGAATACAATCTCGGCAGCAACCGTGTCCTGGGCTATGACTGTGTAGACGGCAGGCTTGTCCCGAATAAGGATGCTGAGACGGTTCGGTTCATCTTCGGCCTTGCCGTGGAGGGGAAAAGCTGCTGGGAGATCAGTAAGAGGCTGCGGGAGGACGGGATCCTGGGAAAGCAGGGGAAGCCCCTGACACCGGAAGGGGTGAAATACATCCTCTCCAATGAAACCTATGTAGGCGACCGGATACTCCAGAAGCAGGCCCCGAAGAACCTTCTGACAAAGCGGCCGGAGAAAAACGTGGAATACGACAGCTATTACCTCAAAGATGACCATGAGGCTGTGATTGACCGCAAAACCTGGGAGACAGTAAAGGAAAAAATGGAAACGCGCAGGAAAGAGATCGACGCCGGTGTGAAATACCACGGCAGCCGGTCTCATTTTTTATATGGGAAGGTATTCTGCGAAAAATGCGGAGCGCCCATGACACGGCGGACACTGCGCTGCTCCAGCAAGCGGGAGAATAAAGAGACATACAAAGCGTGGACTTGTAAAGAGCGGCACCTTGGCCGGAAAGGGAACGGATGCAGGAACCGGAACGCGCGGGAAGATGAGCTGCTCTTAGAGATTGGGAAGGCCATGGGGTATGATGGCGTGTCTTGTGCGGAGTTATTCCCGTCAGAGCGCTTTCTGGATGAGGTGGAGGCTGTGTATGTTGGGGAGGAGATCCGGGTTGTGAGGAAGGGAGAGATTCCCACAGCCGAAAGAGAAAAAGGTATCGCGGGGCTTTAAGCTGCCTGCGGAAGCATCCAAAAATGTGTGCTCGATAGACAGTCCATGACACCACACCGGCCTGCTTGGGAACGGTCCTGTTTTGTAAGAAACCCACAGAGCGGGACGGTACCCAGGCGGGCCTCTTTTGTTGTATTTGGAGAAAAGTATTCTTCTGGTTGCTATGTACGTCATATTCCGATATCTTCTGTCGCAAAGAAGGGAGGAGTCATCCTCCTGTATGATTGGAGGATTCTTATGGGAAATGACATAAGCAAGGGTACGGGCAGGGCTACAGGCAGGGTTGTTGATGGCCGCGCTGGCTGGGATGCCGATAGAAAAGCGGATGGTTCAGCAGCCGGGCGTGGACGCCGCGCCGTTCACAATGCGTTCCGGGATATTGGCACAGGACGTTATCATTTTAAACTGGATGACCGGATTGCCGCGGAGATGGTAAAAGCCTATCTTCGGACAATGGAGGTACAGGAAGCGATCCGCGTTCTGCAGGGGATCGTAGACCCGAGAGTAATCCAGCTGGATTTTTCGCGTGGACACACAGGCTGTCAAAAAGCTCTGTGGACAGATGTCAACGGCATACGGTTAGCGGAACTGATCGACCGGGCAAAAGGGATTATGGCTGAGAAAAACAGGGATTGGATCGCGGAAGACCGGATACAGAAAAAGACGCAGCAGTATCTGGAAGAAGGATTCCGGGAGCTGTCGGGGGAAAAGTTTGTCAGCTCCATGCCGGTGGAATTTGCGGAATTTATCACAGATTGCTATCTGTGTCTGAAGCATAACTGAACCTATGAAACTGCCCGTGTAGAGGACAGAAGCATCCAAGAGAAACTCAAGGATGCCTGTGCCGCCTATGCGGGCAGTTTTTTTGTTATATCCCGTACTCGCCTAAGAGGTTTTTCAGGAATGTGAGTGTTTTGGTGAGAATTGCCTTCTCACCTTCATTGCAGTCCAGCAGGAGGTTTTGGATCTCCATCCCAACCGGAGAACTGGAATGTTCCAGATTGTCCCTTAGAAGGTCATCCGTAGAAACATCGAGGGCATTGGCAATCAGGATCAGTATTTCGAGGCTGGGTGCTCTGGCCCCGGTTTCAATGTAGCTGATATGGACTGGGGTGGCAAATACGGCCTTCCCCAGCTCCTCCTGAGACAGCTTCTTTTGTGTCCGATAATGCTTGATGCGCTTACCTATGCTTTCGTAATCAATGGCCATGTGATACCGTCCTTTCTAAATGGCCCGCATAAGGCAGTAGCATATTACCGTCAGAAAATATACATAGCAACTGGATTCTGAGATGGCTGTTTGGGAATCCCCCATCAGAAGCGCCATCTTAGCCCAAAATATAAACGGGCTGTTTAAGAACCAGACGTCATATAAACTAACACGTTAAACTGAGACCGGCGTTGGTGCTGTATAATAATAGTGAACAGTTTTGCTTTATTATGAGACGAGAGGAAATGGTGGAGGACAGTGGAAACAGGTTTGTTAACCTTCTACAGTGATGTAAAAGCAGTGCCGGTCAAGTGGCTTTGGTATCCATACATAGCGATTGGAAAGATCACGCTGCTGCAGGGTGATCCCGGTGACGGGAAATCCACCATGATGATGCATTTGATCGCGGAGCTATCCAGAGGTGGTGCCACACCGGATGGGAAGGCTCTTGGACGTCCGCAAAGAATCATATACCAATGCTCAGAGGACAGTGTGAGCGATACCATCAAGCCAAGGCTGGAGGCCTGCGGCGCGGACTGCCGGAACATCGCCTTTATCAATGAGGAAATTTGTGGCGGGCTGACGCTGGATGACGAGCGGATCCGGGACGCCATGATTGAGTTCAAGCCCCAGCTTGTGGTCATAGATCCAATACAATCCTACATCGGGAATGACTCTGACCTTCAGATCGCTGTGAAGGCAAGGAAACTGATGCGGCGGATTGGCATCTGGGCTTCCACCTACAACTGTGCGGTTGTCCTGATCGGCCATCTAAGCAAAAAGGAGCGGTCGAAGGAACTGTACCGGGGCCTGGGCAGCATAGATGTGGTTGCTTCTGCCAGGAGCGTTCTGCAGGTGGAGCGGGACGGGCAGGATGAGGATATCCGCCATGTCCGGCAGATTAAGAACAGCCTTGGTCCAAGGGGGAGCGACCTGTCGTTTGAGATCCGTCCTGAAACGGGGTTCAGATGGAGGGAAGGATCCCGTGACATGGAGCGCCGTGAAAAGCCAAAACCAGAAACGGTTACGGAGCCGCTGCCAAAAAACAAGCATGAGCTGGCGGCGTTGCTCCTGAAAAACGCGCTTGCCAATGGGCCGCTCGAATCTACAGATATACGGAAGATCATGGCAGAATACCGGATCGGCGAAAAGACACTGAATGAGGTGAAGCAGGAGCTGGGGATTAAACCATACCGTAAGATGCGGATATGGTACTGGGGGCTGCCCGGAAACGCCATGAAATGATATAAAGGAAGTGAGTGACAAATGATCGTTGGCGAGAAGACCGCTGTTGACAGCAAACAAAAAATCAGAACCCGGTATAAAGGTGTTGATCCGTCCGAGCTGGAGGTTATCCCGGCAATCGCGACAGATGAGATCGCTCTGGAACAGCGGAAGCTGAAGGTGGCGGCTTATGTGCGTGTCTCCACGGAGAACGATGAGCAGACATCCTCCTATGAGCTTCAGATCAACGATTTCACGGACCGGATCAAGGCAAACCCGAACTGGGAATTTGTGGGTATTTACAGTGACGAAGGCATCTCTGGCACCGAACTGTCACACAGGAAAGGGATGCTCCAGATGATTGAAGATGCCAGGGCGGGAAAGATCGATCACATCCTGGCAAAGTCGATAGCCAGGTTCGCCCGCAATGTTGTAGACTGCCTTTCCATTATCGAGGAATTGAGGAAACTGGGCGTGGGCGTCCATTTTGACGAGAACAATCTGTACACGCTGGATACCACAGGCGCTCTGGTCCTTACTATCCTCGCCACTGTCGCGGAGGAGGAGTCACGGTCGAAGTCTTTCATCATGAACTGGTCTATCGAGCGCAGGTTCAGCAAAGGCATCTTCCTGACACCTAAGCTTCTTGGGTACGATCTTGATGAGGACGGTGACCTTGTGGTCAATCCCGACGAGGCGGAAACGGTGAAGGTGATTTATGACCTGTATCTCAATGGATGGTCTACCAGTGAGATCGCTGACTTGCTCACCAGCTATGGAAGAAGGACAAAGCTTGGTAACGAAGTATGGAATCCGGGCTCTATCGATGGCGTGATCGAGAATGAACGCCACTGCGGGGATGTGCGGGCACGGAAAACCTACACACCGGATTTTAAGACACATAAATCTGAGAAAAACCGGCAAAACAGGAAGCAGTATATCCAGCGGGACCATCATGAGGCTATCGTGAGCCGGGATGTGTATAACGCCGCGAATATGCTCAAATCCTCGCGCCAATATTCCGCGAAAAGCCGGCCGCTGCCGGTGCTCAGTGTGGTCGATGGCGGCATCCTCCAGGGCTATGTCCCGGTTGATAAGAATTGGAGCGGGTTTTCCGTGGAGGACTATCAGTCTGCCTGTGAGAGTGTGGAAACATTAGAGCTGGAAGAAGCCTATGAGGGCGGACGCCTTTTTATGGGTGGGTACAAGAAGGTCCGCGCTGATTATTTCCCATCTTCGGAAAGGCCTCTCATGACAATCGGGAACGGCAAGCTGCGCTTCAATACGGCCTGCCTGAAAAAGTTTGAAGATGTGGAGTATGTGGAGCTGCTGCTGAACACAGTCACAAACACCATCGCGATCCGTCCCTGCGAGGAAAGCAATCCAAATGCCATCCGCTGGGGGCGTCTCCGAGACGAGCGATGGGTCGTGAATACTATGGGGTGTAAAGGGCTCTCCCGGACGCTTTTTGACCTGATGAGCTGGGAGGACGAAGGGGATTACAAGTTCAGAGGGCAGTTCATAACGCAGAATGGCCAGAAGCTGCTGCTTTTTGAACTGGATGAGCCTGTGATCATAAAGAAGGTGGAACAGGTAGTTGTCCCGGAACAGCCGGAGGAAAAAGAGGAAGGCACGGAGGAGATCGTCATCACGGAGACCGTGAGGGTTTATCCCCCGGCCTGGACGCTTTCTTTTGGTGAGCCTCTTTCTGTCCTGGAGCAGCGGCATTATTCAGGGGACTGGGATGTCCTCCGTCCAGCAAAAGAACTGGAGGAGATGAACATTTTTACAGCGGAAAAGCTCAATGAGCTGATGAAAGAAGCGGAAACAATCATGGAAAGGTGGGAGAAATCAGCATGAACGAAGAGCGGCTCAACGAACAGACAGACCGGGAAGACCAGGGGCAGGATATTTCCGCCAGAGAAGCAAGGCGGCAGGAATTGATCGGAATGTTCAACCCGAACCGGCTCAAGGTTGTCCGCAAGGAGCTGTTTCCAAGCCCACGCGATCCGGCGCTTACAATCCGGGATGGGAACATCAGCTTTAACGCCGCCTGCATTAAAAGTCTGGAGGATGTGGTTTATATCAATCTCTACATTGATGAGGAACTGGGCTTATTTTCTATTTCAGGATGTGATGAGAATGACAAGCAGGCACTCCGCTGGTGCGTCGCGAAAGATGGCAAACGCAAAAGCCGCAGGATGCGGTGCCCGGAATTCACAGATTATCTGTATAACCTTATGGGATGGGACAAGAAATGCCGCTATAAAGTGCTTGGTTATCTGATCCCCTTTGAGGGCAGCCTGTTTTTTGTGTTTGACCTCAATGTGAAGCAGACATTCAACGAAAAGCCGAAGAAGGGGGAGGAACCTGTGGATGAGAACGGTGAGCCTATCCAGGTTGATACCAGGAAGGGATATTTCTCGGAGGATATTCTCCACACCTTTGGCGTCCCGATGGATCAGCACAAAGCTGAAACGGAAGTCACGGAGATGGATGGATTTGTGAATATCGCGATGCTGACCGGCCCGGCGAAGGCAGGATCCGCGGGAGAGACTGTAAAAGAAGCACCGGATCAGGAGCATCAGAAGAATCATGTAGGTACGCAGCGGTATCCCGGACAGGGAGAGGAAAAAGGACAATGGGAAGCTACAGGGGGTAGTGCGCTTTTTTGAGGGAGGGTGTTAATTGGACGAGTATGTAATCTGGGATTATACGAAGCCAGGTATATCTTTTAATATCGTGTCCGGGAGGATCACTGTGTTCAAGGCTACTCTGGAGGCAATGCACTACCCGGAGTATTTCCACTTCCTGTTCAGCCCGGAGGATTTGATATTTGGAGTGGAGCCCTGCCATATCGATGATGGAGGTTCACATAGGCTTCCGGAAGAACTTACCCGCGAACACTTTGATATCAAGTGCAAGGATCTCGTGCGTCTTGTCTACCGGACCTGCGGATGGGGAAAGAAGCTGACGTACCGAATACCGGGGATACGGTATTCTGACGACAGCGGCCTTGTCTGTTTCAATCTGCGGCAAGCATATGAGATCCACGAGGGGCGGATGAAGGAAGCGAAAAAGGCAAAAGAAGCATAAGATTTGCGGCCAATTACAAGGCGCAGGATTGCGGCCACAAGTGAATAAAGACATAGAAGCAGTAAGCAGCCCACTGGGTTTGTTTCCAACTTACGAGATTGTTCGTAGGTGGGGAAACCGACCTGGTGGGCTGCTTTTTTCTTCTTTAAAAAGAGGAGGCTGCTCTCTCAATGGGTGAGTCGATTGAAAATCTGTATTTGCACATTATCCCTGAAAATAGGAATTTCCGGTTGGCAATCGGAGGGATGAAATTGAACATTGTCCCTAAAAAGAGTTTAGGACGAGTACATTGAAATGCGTAAGAAAACACAATATATAGTTGTTAATGAAATATACAAAACAATATATTGCGGTTATCCCCAGAAAAGGGCTTGGAAAAACTTGACGACCGCCGAGGGAGGAGCCTTTTCTAAAGTAAAAAAACTTATACAAATGACAGGCAAAGCAAAGCGATGGGATATGATTCCGTCAGGCTATGAAAAATTTGGGAATCTTGTAGAAAATCTCACGATCAATACAGAACAAGAAGCTCTGCCTAAAAGCAGATTGGATAGCGATTGGCAGGAACTGGAAAGAATCAAAGAGTTATATGGGATTAAGTGAGAAGCTATGGCAGAGCAACAGAAATATGTGGTTTTGAATGATATCTATGAGGGACGTTATTATGCCAGAAAAGATGGAGACCTACAAAAAATAATATAAAAAACTTAAAAGATGAAAAGGAGACTATAAACTATGAGTACAATTTTCAAAGACAAAACCCTTCTGATCACCGGTGGCACCGGTTCTTTTGGAAACGCAGTCCTTAACCGTTTCCTCGACACTGATATCGGAGAGATCCGCATCTTCTCCCGTGACGAGAAGAAGCAGGATGATATGCGTCATGAATATCAGGTGAAATATCCGGAAGCAAGCAACAAGATCAAGTTTTACATAGGAGACGTCCGCGATCTCCAGTCGGTAAAGAATGCGATGCACGGTGTGGATTATATTTTCCATGCAGCTGCGCTGAAGCAGGTACCATCCTGCGAGTTCTTCCCGATCGAAGCGGTGAAGACAAACGTACTGGGCACAGAGAATGTGCTGACTGCTGCGATTGAAGCCGGAGTTAAAAAGGTAATCTGCCTTTCTACGGATAAAGCTGCTTATCCGGTCAATGCCATGGGAACTTCCAAGGCGATGATGGAAAAAGTTATCGTGGCAAAATCCCGTACAGTCTCCCCGGAGAAGACAAGCATCTGCTGTACCCGTTATGGTAATGTCATGTGCTCCAGAGGATCTGTGATCCCGCTCTGGATCGAGCAGATCAAGAGCGGCAATCCGATCACTGTGACAGAGCCGAGCATGACTCGTTTTATCATGAGTTTGGAAGAAGCGGTGGAGCTGGTAGTATTCGCATTCCAGAATGCTGAATCAGGGGATATTATGGTACAGAAGGCTCCTGCATGTACGATCGAGGTACAGGCGCAGGCGGTGAAAGAGCTGTTCCACTCGGATGATGAGATCAAGGTGATCGGTATCCGCCACGGGGAGAAGATGTACGAGACTCTTCTTACAAACGAGGAATGCGCGAATGCGGTTGATATGGGCAATTTCTATCGTGTACCCTGCGACAAGAGAGATCTGAATTACGATAAGTATTTCAAAGACGGAGACGTAGAGAGAAATCCGCTGACAGAGTTTAATTCCAATAATACAGAACTCCTGGATGTGGAGCAGGTGAAAGAGAAGCTGCTGAGTCTGAAGTATATCAGGGATGAACTGGAAGAGTGGAACGGCGGGAAGGATAAATAGGAGTCCGATTTAGCATATAATAGATTGGAATTCTTTATTGAAAGCATAAATCGGGAGTGCTATAATAGTCGAAACTGTTTACTGTACAGGGTTGAGAGAGGAGAATGAAGATGTGTTTTTATATCGGGATCGAGGATCTGGCGGCAAATGCATTGATAGAAATAATGAAAAAGACGGACAGAAGTTTTCTGACCTATAGTGAAATCGAAAGTTACGGGGCAGAGGTTGTGCAGATCCTTAAAGAAAATGGGGAAAAGGCTGTCCTCATTCTTTCCCGGGATAACACAGATGCTTTGTTTAAGAACTATTCGGAATTTTTCGAGGAACAGGAAAAAGATGGAAAGAAAGGAATACTTCTGAGGGAGGGAAAGAGTACAGAAGACCTGATCCAGCATTTCCGGGGATACCTTGCTTTGGATGTGCTGTTAGCGTTTATGGATCAAAGGAGGGGGAGAAGACCGCGAAATTCAGTGAGATTGTTTCTTCTTTGAAAGCAAAGGAAAAACAGCGGGAAAATTTCTTTTATCTATTTTATAAGAGAGATCCTGATGCAGATACTGAGGAGATTGACATTGACAATCAGGAGATCTGTAAGAGATTATTTAAAGAGGTAGTTTTTTAAGGAGAAAATAGCTAATGAAAATACTTATCACCGGAGCTGCCGGCTTCGTAGGGAAAAATCTTACAGCCGCCCTGGAGAATATCCGGGATGGCAAAGACAGGGTACATAAGATTAAAGGGCTGGATGAGCCGTCAGACCTTGTAATCTATAAATATGATATCAGTTCTTCACCAGAAGATCTGGATACATACTGCCGTGAGGCGGATTTTGTATTTAATCTGGCAGGCGTGAACCGCCCGAAAGATCCGGAAGAATTCATGAAAGGTAATTTCGGATTCGGATCTAAACTTCTGGAGACTTTAAAAAAATACGGCAACAAGGCGCCTGTCATGCTGTCCAGCAGCATCCAGGCGAGTCTGGAGGGCCGCTATGCAGGCAGTGAATATGGGAAGAGCAAGCTTGCCGGGGAAGAGCTTTTCAGGAAATACAGTGAAGAGACCGGGGCAAGAGTGCTGATCTACCGTTTCCCAAACCTGTTTGGCAAGTGGTGCCGTCCGAATTATAATTCAGCAGTGGCAACGTTCAGCAATAATATTGCAAACGGTCTGCCAATCACAGTAAATGACCGGAGTACGGAGCTGGAGCTGCTTTATATCGACGATCTGATCGAGGAGATGATCCTGGCACTGAATGGCGAAGAACATCGCTGTGTACAGCAGTTATCAGACGGCGGGGAACGGGAATTTTGTTTCTGCCCGGTGACTTTTAAGGTGACGCTTGGACAGATCGTAGATCTTTTGTATAGTTTTAAAGAGTCCAGATCTGACCTTTCTGTACCGGATATGAGTGATGGATTTACGAAGCGCCTGTATGCAAATTATCTGTCATATCTGCCGGCAGATGGATTTTCGTATAAACTGAAGATGAATAAGGATGACAGAGGCAGTTTTACAGAGATCCTGCGGACCGCAGACCGCGGACAGGTATCGGTCAATATCAGCAGACCGGGTATTACCAAGGGACAGCACTGGCATCATACGAAGAATGAGAAGTTTATCGTTGTTTCGGGGAAGGGACTGATCCAGCTCCGGAAGGTAGGGACAGACGAAAATGGAGAGCCTTACCCTGTTATCAATTATGAGGTGAGCGGAGACGAGATCACGGTTGTGGAGATGATCCCGGGGTATACGCATAATATTATCAATCTTTCAGACACAGAAGACCTGGTCACTGTGATGTGGGCGAACGAGCCTTTTGACCCGGAGCACCCGGATACATTTGGGGAACCCGTTTAAGAGCATTTATGAACAGCAATATACTGCAGCAGGAGGAGTTATGAGAACAGATTATTCAGATATTAAATTTAAAGATAACGGAAGACTGAAGCTTCTGATCATTGTGGGAACGAGACCGGAGATCATCCGCCTCGGTGCGGTGATCAATAAATGCAGGAAATATTTCGACACGATCCTCGCGCATACGGGACAGAATTATGATTATAATCTGAACGGAGTTTTTTTCCGCGACCTTAAACTGGACGACCCGGAAGTATATATGGATGCAGTCGGAGATGACCTGGGCGCAACGGTCGGGAATATCATCAATGCTTCTTATAAGCTGATGGTGCAGACAAGGCCGGACGCGCTGCTCATTTTGGGAGATACGAATTCATGCCTTTCCGCAATCCCGGCAAAGAGACTGCATATCCCGATCTTCCATATGGAGGCAGGAAACCGCTGTAAGGACGAGTGCCTGCCGGAGGAGACGAACCGCAGGATCGTGGACATTATCTCTGATGTAAATCTGGCATATTCGGAACATGCCCGCAAGTATCTGCATGAGTGCGGTCTGCCGAAGGAAAGGGTATATGTGACCGGATCACCGATGGCAGAAGTGCTGCATCAGAACCTCGATGAGATCCGTCAGTCAGATATCCTGGAAAGGCTTGACCTGGAACCGGGAGGATATATCCTGCTGTCTGCACACCGTGAAGAAAATATTGATACAGAGAAGAATTTCCTGTCTTTATTTAACGCGATCAATAAGATGGCGGAGAAGTATGATATGCCGATCCTGTATTCCTGCCATCCGCGTTCGAAAAAGCGGCTGGAGCAGTCCGGATTTGAGCTGGACAAAAGGGTCATGCAGCACGAACCTCTTGGATTCCATGATTACAATCATCTGCAGATGAATGCTTTTGCAGTTGTATCTGATTCGGGTACGCTCCCGGAGGAGAGTTCATTCTTTACCTCTATCGGGAATCCATTCCCGGCAGTATGTATCCGGACGTCCACAGAGCGGCCGGAAGCTCTTGACAAGGCGTGCTTTATCCTGGCTGGGATCGATGAGAAGTCATTGCTCCAGGCGGTGGAGACAGCAGTGGAGATGAATGAGAACGGGGATTACGGGATCCCGGTGCCGGATTATGTGGAAGAGAATGTGAGTACGAAGGTTGTGAAGATCATCCAGAGTTATACAGGGGTGGTTGATAAGATGGTTTGGAGGAAATAGGATCTTATGCCCACCTGTAATGTCGGAGAAATTGGCAGATAGGGAAGAAAGAAAAAAGAAGAGGTGGAGATGCATAGAGAAAACCGTATAAGAAGACAGCATAGCATGACAGCCTGATCGCTGGTCACCCCATGCCACTGCCATTGGAGAGGAGTGTGGAAAAAGTGAGAAAAAAGCTCCCTGTTGGAATTGAAAATTTTGAAGAGTTTTTTTCAGAAGATTTCTACTACGTAGATAAAACCCTGTTTATCAGGGAACTCTTGCTAAACTGGGGCAAAGTGAATCTGTTTACCCGTCCCAGACGTTTTGGAAAGAGCCTGAATATGAGCATGCTGAAATGCTTTTTTGAAGTAGAGGCTGATCCGGTGCTTTTTGACGGTTTAAAGATCATGCAGGAAAAAGAACTGTGTGAGAAATATATGGGGAAATTTCCTGTGATCTCCATCAGCCTGAAGGGTGTGGATGGACGGGACTTTGAGTCTGCTTCAGCGGCTTTGCGGACTATCATCGGGAATGAAGCCGCAAGATTCCGGTTTTTAAACAACAGTGACAGATTGACTGATGATGAAAAAGAATCCTATGCACAGCTGACAGAGGTAGGGTCGTCACAAGGTGGGATTTATACGATGACGGAGAAAGTAGCAGTGGCCAGCCTGAAAACCCTTTCTCAGCTTCTGTCCAGGCATTTTGGACAAAAAGTCATTCTTCTGATCGATGAGTATGATGTTCCGTTGGATAAGGCATTCCAGAGTGGATATTATGATGAGATGTTATCGCTCATGCGAAATGTGCTTGGAAATGCCCTGAAGACGAATGACAGCCTGTATTTCGCTGTACTTACCGGCTGCCTCAGGATTTCTAAAGAAAGTATCTTCACGGGGCTGAACAACCTGAAAGTCCACACGATTTCTGATGTCCGGTATGATGAGTACTTCGGTTTTACCAATTCGGATGTGGATGAGCTGTTGGAATCCTATGGATTGTCTTCTTACAAAGGTGTGATCCGGGACTGGTATGATGGGTATCGTTTTGGAGATACGGACGTATATTGTCCCTGGGATGTGATCAATTACTGTGATGAGCTGCTGGCAGATCCGGACGCAGAGCCGGAAAACTACTGGGCCAATACCAGCGGGAATGATCTGATCCGACGTCTGCTGAAGAAAGCGGACCAAAGCACAAAAAATGATGTCGAGTGCCTGATCAACGGCGGATCAGTCACAAAAACTATCCGTCAGGAACTGACTTACCGGGAGATAGAGGATTCCATTGATAATATCTGGAGCGTCCTTTATTCCACCGGGTACCTGACATGCCGCAGGAGAGTGCCGGGAAAGAAGATGGAACTGGCATTGCCGAACCGGGAGGTAAGGGATCTGTTCATTGACCTGATAAAAGACTGGTTTGAAGAAACAATCCAGGCAGATTCCGAAAGGATTCACCGCTTCTGCGCGGCGTTTCCAGCCGGGGATACGGATGTGATCCAGGAGATGCTCAGCGATTATCTGTGGGATTCCATCAGTGTGAGGGACACAGCCGTGCGCAGGAACATGAAGGAAAACTTTTATCATGGGATGCTCCTTGGGCTTCTGCGCAGCCAGGGGAGCTGGCTGGTCAAGTCCAATGCGGAGACCGGGGAAGGATACAGCGACATCTCTATCCAGACACCGGACAGAGTTGGGATGGTAATCGAACTGAAATATGCGGATAATGGGAACCTGGAAGCGGCATGCAGGGAAGCACTCAGGCAGATTGAAGAAAAGAAGTACGCGGAAGGCCTGAAGCGCCGCGGCATGAAGAAGATCATTAAATATGGGATCGCATTCTGTGAGAAAGAATGTATGGTCGTGATGGCATAGCATGACAGCCTGATCGCTGGTCATTTCGTGTCACTGTCATCTGAAAGGAGCGTGGAGAACGTGAAGAAGAAACTTCCCATTGGCATCGATGGATTTGAAAAGATCATGACGAATGATTTTTATTATGCAGACAAAACCCTGTTCATTAAGGAACTGCTGCAAAACTGGGGAGAGGTAAACTTATTTACGCGTCCAAGACGTTTTGGAAAAAGCCTGAATATGAGCATGCTGAAATGCTTTTTTGAAGTAGGGGCTGATCCGGCGCTTTTTGACGGTTTAAAGATCATGCAGGAAAAGGAACTGTGTGAGAAATACATGGGGAAATTCCCTGTGATCTCCATCAGCCTGAAGGGTGTGGATGGACGGGACTTTGAGTCTGCTT